>Ga0123342_1002749_pt1 | contig 28956 bp, 22 predicted proteins | sample Turbeawhitnodule_FD_89960 | JGI IMG/M metagenome (GOLD analysis project Ga0123342, IMG submission 89960) | Root nodule microbial communities of legume samples collected from Mexico - Turtle bean Mexico white nodule | ecosystem: Host-associated > Plants > Roots > Nodule | place: Mexico: Nepantla... | reverse complement strand
TTTTTTTTTTTTTATTTTTTTTTATATATATATATATATATATATATATATATATATATATATATATATATATATATATATATATATATATATATTCTTATTTTAACATTACATATTCACACATAGATGATAAAAAATAAGTATTTTGTATAGTTTTATTATAATATTAAACGTCTTTAATTAAATGAACACTCTTCAATATGGTTAAGAAAGACACTGTTAAGATAATTATTAAATAAAAATTAATTTTAAAGATAAATCTAAATTAATTTTTAAATTGACATCTAATTAACTACCAATATTTTAAATACGAACTATAGAATATAAAGTAATTAATAGCTAAAATATGGGTAGCTAATTAGATATCTATTTAGAAACTAGTTTATACATTTAATTAATAATAGAAACTACTTTAGATACAAACATTTTTTTGTAGTATCTAAGATAGTATCCAATTTAATCAACATAGTGACTAATTATTTTTTATCTCTAAAATTGATTTCTATTGAATGATTTTCTTTTAGTAAGATGATTAAGCTCTTATTATTCATAGTTTACTTGTATATTCATCTAAGTAAAAATTAGACAATTACTCTTTTTTCTCCTTTTGTTAAGTGTATCAACTATTATTCTTGGAGAAGATTTACTATTATTGCTCTAAATGTGAAGAACAAGGTGAAATTTATATATAAAACTACTTCACAACCTCCAAAAACTATGAGAAAATGTATTGTACATGGTAATGATTATCTTGACTTGTACATTCAATATATCTTATTATTTAACAAAGTATTGTTTTGATGGATTCACCAGATGAAATATGGATAGATCTTAAAGCATGAAATTTGTAAGGAGATCTTCACATTTCATAATTACAACTTGAAATCTCTCCAACAAAATAAGGTGATCAATCTCTATCTAATTTTTTTTATGAAACTTTGTGTTATGTTGGATGAATTGAAATTTCTTTGTGTTTGCACCACAAAGTGTTCTTGCAATATTTAACATTCTCAAAAACAATTAAAAGATTAAGTAATGCAATTTTACACTGGTTAAACAATCAATATAATCTCATATTTTTTTATGTATTTGACATCACTAATATCCAAGATTTTCTCTTATAGTGACTCAACAAAAGCAAAAAATTGATGGTCTAACAAGAGTTAATCTTTACATCAAAGAAACCATGATCAATGCAACAAGTTCCTCTTCTATATGTAGATATTGTGGACGTAGTAGACATAGAGAAAATATTTGTTACCATAAACATGGCTCTCCTTTAAGAACTAATAATAAAGGTGTTAAAGGAGCATATAGTCACAAAGGAAGAATATATATTCACTATGGGAAAATGGTCATACCATTGAATTTTACAATTGAATTTTACAAATTTTATCATGTAGTTAAAGGTTTCACTTAGATGGAGAGCCTCGACTTTATCCATACTTTTTCAATGATAGTCAAATTAACCACAACTTTTCTTCTTCTTGCATAGTTATCATTCTTATCTAGCATTTTATTATTCATGTGAACCCTGATTTTTTTACATGGTGATTTTTATGAAGAAATGCATATGCAAGCTCATCAATCTTAATGTCAAATATGCTCAATTGTGTAAGTTGCAATAATCTTTATATGATCTCAAACACTCAAGTTAAAAATGGTATACTTGTATTTTATATTTATGTATTCTAGATGACTATAAACAATCTCTTTTTAATCATTCATTAATTTTTAAGTTTTCACCAATTATAATTGTTGGTTTTCTTATGTATGTTGATGATATTATTATTGTAGGTAATAACATAAATAAAATTAATTATATTACCTTCCTTCTTGATCAAATTTTTAAGATTAAAGATCTTGGTAATATGAAATATTTTCTTGTTCTTAAAGTTATTCTTAATAAAACTAGTATTCATTTTATGCCAACATAACTCTTGACATACTATTTGATATTGATATATTTTCCTTTCAAACCCATGTCTACTCTTATGGATTCTTCACTTATTTGTTTTCTATCTCTAGAACCCTTAATTAATTTATATGTGTATAAACATCTTATTGGTAGATTAATATATCTAGGGGTGACAAAGCGGGGCGAGCTGTGCAAGTTGTACGGGCCGGTCCATGGCTCGCTGAGAAAAACGTGCAGTAGGCTGTCTATTTCAACCTGCTTAGGCCCGACTTGCATAACTCACAGCCCGCACAGATCAAGTGCGGGACGAGCGGGTTGGCCTGCATAACCCGTCTATTTTAAAAGTTTAAAATTTTCTTTCTGCACCCCCATAATTTCTTTATGCACCATGATAATGATTTTTTAATACTTAATAGTGTTTTTTTGTCTTTTTAAAATAGGTTTCAATACCCATCAAATGCTAAATGTAGTAGTTAAACCTTAGTCATTTTATAATAAAATTTAAATATAGAGTTATATATATATATATATATTATTTTTCATTAGAATAATAATCATGTTTCTACATATATTACCTTAAATAATTGTATATATTTAATGAAGTATTTTATTATTCAATTTATTAGTACGATTGAGATTCAAAATTCACTAAAAATGAAAACATCATTCTAATTTTTTTACTCATATCTTATTACCTAATTCATTTAACTAAGAAAAAATAAATAAACTTAATAAACAAAAAATAATTTTTTTTTATTAATTTAAAAAGAAATCTTATGCATGTCGACCCGCAGGTTAATCCATATGCAGGACAGACCAATCAAAGTAATCTACATATTTTATGCAGGACAAACCAACCTGACTTGCATTTTGTGAGTCAAGTGTGGGACAAACTTATACAGGATAGGTTGACGCGTATTGTCATCCCTAAATATATCTAATCATACACATCCTGACATGTTTAAGCCGATTTGTATCCAATTCAACAACAACTCGTAATCCAGTTTATTTTTTTTTCATACATTGCACTACAAGAAAATGTTTTAATAGTAACTAATTTAGAAACTAAAAAAAAAAATCTATAGTAACTAATTTAGATACTATTTTATAAACTAAAAATTATTGGTTACTAAAAAAATATCTATTATTAATAAAAATTATATTATAATTAGATATTATATTTTTGGTAGCTAATAATAAAAATAAAATAAAAAATTTTAGAGACCAACTTTTTAATCTCTTGTTAAGATGTAATTGGAAATCATTTTTTAGTCACTTTTAATTTATTTTAGAAACTAATTTTTTATCTCTAAAAATAATAAAATTAGAAACTAATTTTGTAGTTTCTAATCATCATATAATTAGATACTTAGTAACTATTATTTGAGTTTAAATTCCTATTTTGAAGTAATTAAATTTTATAAAATTCATTATTAATTTTTAATTTATCAAATATTTTAATTTGATATGAATAAATTTACCTTATTAATTTAATTATAATATTAAAATAATTAATATCAATTTAAAAATTACATTTAAAATAGTATTTTAATTTTTTAATTTTATTTAAATATAAAATAAATTAATAATGAATTTAAAATATTATTTAAATTAAAATTTTTAATAAATTAATTTAAATAAAGATGCATATTTTTCAAAACTTATTTAATTTTTTTAAATCTGAGCAAATAATCTGCAGGGTTTTGAATTTCAAAGTTTATCTGTCTCTCTTTAACCTTTTCTGCTCATCTCTCACTCTCAGCAACGCACTCTACAATCGGGAACTGCACCCTACAACGACACCCTGCAAAGGCAACGCACCCCGCGACGGCAACACACCCTGCGACAATAGTGTTTCTCTACTCCGAAGGAGGCCAACCTCTTTAAGCTTATCATCACAAATTTCAATTCGTGCTCCATTCTCGCTCTTTGTATTTTATTTTTGTGTTTGCTCATCGAAGCTTTACAACTTTACTCACTGTGTACCTTCCTCATCTTAAAACCCTAGATCCCGTTATCATGTTGTATTTTCCAAAAATACTCTTGGTGGAGAGTTAGTTCTTAAGGAGAACTAATGTATTTTTTAATTCCAATTGTGGTTTGAGGCTTTGGTGCATATACGGTTGTTGTTGTGAGTGAAGTTTGAACTACGAGTGCAGAGCTTGTTGAAGTTGTATTAAGAGCGTCTTGAACTAAATTAAGTAGGTTATTCTTTGGGATTGTGTCCATGTAAATGTTAGTTGAGCAAGGTTATTTTGATAAGATTTTCCGTGATGTCTAGTGAAGTAAGCAAAAAAGAGATGTCAGGAGAGTTGTTTGTATCCACTGCATGATTGTTGTAATTGGATTGACTCTTTGATGAGAAAATTTACTGAAATTTTTGTGTAACCAAATTAATGACATGTCAAATTTGTGATGAGGTTGGGACAATCATTGCACATAGAAGGTACTATGTTGTAAGTTGCGTGGCCGTAAGTTTTAAAGGTAATTTTGGTAAAATAATAAGCAGCTGCATTATTAATAAGTGGATATTAATTTGAGGTTTTAATTTTATTTGTCTAGTTTGATCAAGTTTCATTAACTTATGAATATCTTTATGCACTGTATATGATCATTGTTGTTGGTTTAGTTAGGCCACTTGCAAGCTCAAACACAAATCCAAAGTTTATTGAAACTTTGAAATCGTGTTAACTACCTAATTGTGTAGATTTTTGTGTATCTGATTACATTTCAATGGTATTGTTAAGGTGATTTTTTTATTTATAACTTCTGCAATTCCCTGGAGATATTGTGATTTTTGTAATATAGCATAATGCTATTTAGAGCATCAAAAGGTTCAGTACCTACAACTGGTTTAGTTGCTGCCCCTTTATTGAGACCGATGCTTTTGGAACTTTGGAGAAACTTTTTGTCAGACAATGCATGCTTTAATTAGTAGAAACTAGAATCCAAATATGTGGGATTGGGATCAATACCTCCATCTATGCAAAACCAAATGCATGGAATTTGTAGAGCGGAAAGGCTAACTTTATAGTTACACCCAAATTTTATTTACTCTGCATTCTTCTCTTTGTAGTGTTAGTACTCACTGATGTATGTAATTTCTTGTGCACTTTCTTAATGACACTAATCTTGTAGTTAATCCAAAATTTTGTTTACTCTGAAAATTAATCTTGTGTTGTTAAAGTATTTGACAAATTGCTTTTTTCCTTTTTGTTGTGAACACTTCTTTCCTCAATGAGGTGTATCTTTACAACCTCTCTTGGTTAAGGGCTTTATAATCCTTCTAGACCAGAGTTATTTCGTGTGCACCTGGTTCATGATGCTTGATCCATGTTACAAAAGTTGTGGGAGCCCAAAATAAGTTTCTACTTTTGTAAAATTAGTGATAATATTAAAATGATTGGATTAGTTTCATAATATTGTATTGTGGCACTTTTTCATCAGGACATTTCAAGTTTTTATTTTTTAGGTTTAAACCTCAAACCGAAGAGAAAGTACAGTGAGAATTTAAAATAAATTGGACTATCTTACCTCTATGCATTGTTCAACCTCGGCCTAGTTTTTCTTCCCTCTGCTAATGGTCCAATACTGTTTCCCAACTTATAAAAGACAATAATCGAACTTCTCCATCTACCAATAATATCTCTTTCATAAGGGCTAAAAAGTTTTCAATGGAAAGAATGGTTTTTAGAAGTCTTATATTTATTCATAGGCTTTATATATGAAATTGTTTTGTTGAATGTCTACGTAACTAGTAGTTAATATGTGTATTACTATGTGTGTGATAGGTAAGTAAATAGATTGAATTCTTTTAGTCCAAGACTAGCACCAGTGGGGCTGCAAGTTTCTCTCGTTCTTCAGGCGAAAAAAAAAGGTTATTTTAGTCATTGTATGTTCATAGTTTAGGGAATATTTTATTGTTTTCAAATAAATTAAGCAATGACAAATTATAAGACTTTCTTTTATAGTTGAATGATGCATTGTGTTATACGACAGATTATGGATATTCGTCAAAATCGAAGTTGGATGTATGATAGATTAATGTCTGATAGAAGGGGATATAAAGATGCATTTTTAAAAGGACTAGATGAACTTGTGTCCTATGCATGTGAAGATACTGTTATTGGAGGTAAGCCTTACTACTTTGGCTCATCTTCTTCCTCAAATGGGTGGATATAAAGTCAAAAGCTTGATGAACTTAAAAGAGATATGGAAGTAGTTAAGAAAGAAAGAGATGAGCTTCGAATCAAAATTTTAATTATTGAGCAATTTTTTGAGAAAAACAATGCAATGATTCGAAAATGGATGGATAGCATTAATCGTCAATCCATGCCACCAAGTTTTGAGGAAATTCAAGATGAGGATGAAACACAACCACCCAATCAACCACTCATTCTTTATCAAGGTAATTTTGTTACACTATTCTATATATTTTTTAAATTTCAATTTTGCTAATAAATTTTATTTTATATGTTTTGAAAGGTATATGGTTATTGTTATAGCTAGCATCAAAAGCTCACATGGTACACCACTAACTACTGGTTATTCATGGAATAAAGTTAAAAAAAATGATAGATAAAGCTTTTTACTACTGTATGCCTAGTTGTTCCAAATAGATCAAATGAGCCACCCGAGCAATTGTATGCCTCCCAACTTTCACAACTTTAAGAGATGAGATTCTTTGACACACAAGAGAACATAATAACTCTTATTGCTACTTCGGGTAATGTTCATGCAGTAGTTGAACGACTATTGGGGAACTTTGGTCAATAGCAATAATGTTTGCAAGTTCAGTCGGTTTGAATCATAAGTTTCCAAGCGCCTTGTTGGGTATTCAAATAAAATAAAAAAATTTGTCCAAATTATAGTGGTATTGCGATTATTCCTTTTAATGATCCAATTTCCTTCATGTACATACTTATATTGAAACTAGTTTTAGACGCAACAAGAGATCTTAAAATATTTCAAATGAATTGATTTTTACACTTGATAAAAATAAATAAATAAAAATTATATTTTATAATAAATTATATTATTTAGAGACCAATATAATGGTCATTTTTTGATATTTATATATTTGGTCACTAAATGAGTTTCTATATATTTTGGTCACTAAATTGGTTTTAATGAAATTGGTTGTTAATTGAGTTTCAATATAATTGGTCACTAAATTAGTTTCTATATATTTGGTCACTAAGTTGGTTTTATTTAATGGTAACTAAATTAGTTTCTAAATTAGAATATAAATTGATATATAAAATTAGCTACCATGATTTTAGCCATTTAAAGTTATTAGATTCTAAATTAGTTTCTAATTAAATTAGTGACTAATTTTATCATTTTATTTTATGTCTTAAAAACGTTCTTAGTTTTTTTTATTAAAAATAACATTATTTAACTAAAACAATTATTGTTGTTCATTGTCTAGTTTCGTGATGACTTATTCTCTAATATTCCAATAAATGACTTAATATTTCTTAAACCTCCTTGGAAGTTAAGTATGAGTCTTTTGATAAAATTTTAAGATGCTGAAAGTCCTACATTAAATATAAATAAATAATATAAAAATCAATAAATTTATAAATTTATTATTTTAAAATTTTGGATTGAAGTAGATGCCCTTATGTCTCATATGAACATATTCAAAACTTACTGATATAAAATATATTTGGTGTCCTATTATAATAAAACGATGGTCAGCACTGAAATACACTCCCACCTTGAACTAATGTTCTTATTTTGCTTTTACTGTTAGATTAGTTTTTATTATTAAATTATTACCTTCATAACCCAATTTTACTAGTTCGTTACTCTGTCCATGGAAGAGGTTGTCTGGTTTTTTTTGTATTCTGTTTTTGTCGAATAGTGTTGTTAGTTAATATGAAAAATGTAAATGAGCATGAAAAGGGAGAAAAGAAAGGTGAAATGAAGCATAAGTATGGTTGGGGGATGGGAAGAAGAGAGAGAGAGAGAGGTTTGTCCATGACTGACAGATGCACATCGTATAATGCCCCGAGAACAATTTAGAAAAGAAGTTAGAAGAAGAGCATGGACCCAAGCCTATGGGTCCATTGTTTCTTACACACTACAACCTAGTACGGCCCTACTAACCTAACTATCCTTTCACACCTCACTTTCAAAACTCCTCAACTCATAACTGCCATGCCTTGCATATCAATAACTACACATGCCAAATTCTCTCTATTCTCTCTATTCTATACCAATGGATTCTCTTCAATATTAAATCATATTCAAATTCTGCCTTTTCTCTCTCTTTCTAAACACCAACATACCCTGTTTGGGTCAAAATAAACAATTCAACAAAATAATCTCAAAATATCAAAACTCTATATTTTTACAAGAATAAAAGGTCAAACACTCATCTTCATTTCACTAATAAAGCTTGATGGTAATTCTAGTCCTTAACCTTTTCCCTGTAATCTTTAAATATATATAATTTTGATCCTGAAATTCTTTTTACGCAATTTTGATCTTTTCATTTTTATTTGTTTTTATATTTTTTATATTCATTTTAATTATCTACCATGATATAATAAAATTGAGAAAAATAGACTATATTTGTGACTTTTTTTTATAGGAGGGAAGACCACAATTTTCAAACACAATGACTTTTTTTTTTAAATTGAATAAATTCAGAAAATAAAAATTAAGGGATCGGGTAAAAAATTCAACACTAAAATGATGAATATTTAAAAATTAAGAGACTAAAATTGTTAAAATTATAAACATAAGGACCAAAATTTCAATAAAAAAGTAGATGATGTCTATATATATATGAGAAATAAAATAAAATAAATATTTGTATTAAAAAAATAAATAAAAAAGAGATAGAAGAATAAATGAAAATAATTAAAAATAAAGTTAAAAGTATTAATTAGTATTCTTTCTATGTTACATTTTTTCAACCAAACAATAAATATCGTTTTTTAAAATTTTTATTTAACTAAATAATATTTTTTTAATTATTTTATGCTAAGTAAGAAATAAAACGTCAGTGTAGGTTAGGTTTCGTATGGGACACTAAAAATGTGTATTTATTATGGAAAAAACTATTCTTTATTTTTAACTGATAATGTGAAAAAAATATTATTTTTTAATTAGTCACAAAACCAAACACACGGTTAAAATGAAAAAGAAATGACATTTTTTTACATTTTTATTTTAATTTCTTAAAATATAAACATCTTGACATGTGTACAGGGCATGATAAATAGTTAATTTTATACAATTGAATTGATGATAAAAAAAATTATATATAAATTATAATATATTCCTTTTTTAAAAAAAATAGTTGTTTATGATTCTAACATACCGATTAAGATATATATAATTAATATATATTTCTTACAAATATTCACATTTTTTCTACAATTTTTATTTCTTTTCAATATAAGTGTTACTTAATTTTTCAAAAAGGATATTATTCAAAAAAATAGTTTTAACATTTTAAAAAACTATTGTTTTGAACAAAAAAAAGTTAAAAATTCTACTTTTTTTAAGAATAGAAAAAGTATATATATAATTTGAGAAACTGTATCAATTATATGTATATACTTCTATATACTTCTATATTTTAGTTAGATTTTAGATGCATGATATAGTATTTAAATGATATATAGTATTTAATTAATATATATAAACTATACAGTTTCGCAAAATATGTTCTTCATAAGAAATTTCATATTTATATATTTCAAAAATAAAAAGTCAAACCATAATATTTTTCAAACGGTAGACAAAGTTAGGTAGACAAAGTTATGTGGACTTCCTTCTACTTTCACTACCTGAATACATTTATATGATTCAAATATATCAGTATAGTCAAAATATCTCATTTTAGACAAATCTCTAGTCAATGTACATACTAACACTCTCAACACGATATTTATTTTCCTGAAATTACTATGTGATCATAATTTCACACAATTCATATATGATACTACACATGAGTACATCATTCAATCACACAACAATTTATATTTTGAAACAATTTAAGGATAACTAAAAATCACATAAACACATAACTAATTTATTTTAACCACATATATGAATAAAATTTTACAAAAATTTAATTAAAACAATAAACAATTATAAACCAGTCTTTTAAAAGAAAAATTTAAAATTTAATTTTTTAGCTTGAGCGAAAATAGATATCGCTTGAGTGAAAATAAAGTCGAGAGCAAGTTCAGTTTTAATACTATTCTTGCTTGAGCGAGAATCCTTTCGCTTGAGCAAAAACATATATGAGAGCAATCCAAAATTTCACTACGAAAATGGATCCGAGAGCAAAGTGAATTTTAGTGTCTTATTCTAACTTGAGTGAGGATCTTTCGCTTGAGCAAAAATCCCTCACTTGAGCGAAAATAGGAGAATAAAATTTCATAAAACTAATTTCTTTCAAGATTTCACCAAAAAGTTATACTCAAAATTTTATTTTATAAAACATATCATACCAAAATAACATCACCTGCTCAAAGTTGGACATGTACTCTCATAAAACTCCATTGTCAACCTACATATATATATATTCATGATTTCTAAACCAATTTCATTCAAATTTAACATCCCGATTCAAACAACTAATATTAACTAATGTTTACAGTTCAAATGATTCATAATACAATTCAAACACATTCAAGAACTCGTTCACATCACAATCGACCTGTAATTTACTAAATCAACAATATCTAATTAAAATTCTAATTAAACATTATTACTTTACTCTATTAGGAACCTGGTGGTGTCCTTCGATCGTAGTTTAATGAAGAAGGTTGTCAAAATCTTAGAGAGAAAACATATGAGAAAAAGACAATGATTTTTAAAAAGATAGAGATTATATTAGAACGAAATATGAACAATTGATTTTTCTATTTATATACATTTTTCATTTTAATAATAAAATATTTAGGTATCTTTTTAATTATAACACTTTTATTCTAAAACTATTTTCTAGGTTTTATAATTTTTTTTATACAATCAAAATTCAAATTATTATTTTTTAATTATATTGAGAATCTACCTTAAAGAAATATTCCTTTATAATATTATAATTTTTTTAATAATTTATATATTTTTTAATAATATTATACAATCAAAATTCAAATTATATTTTTTTTAATAATTTTAATCTACCTTTATAATATTATAAATTTTATTGCAAGAAATATTCCTGAAATTTGAAGTGCAAAATTGCAAAGGAAAAATATTCCTGAAATTTTAAGTGAAAAAATTGAACTACTATCCAAGAAAAGGGTTTAAAAGTCAGCAGGAAGTAACATTGCAAATGATTCTTCTTGTCTAGGTGAAGTTGAAAGCTAAACTTGCCCATGTGTGGTACTAGACCAACCTCAGCTGAAAGCTACCCCATTTTTGGATCACTATAAATTTGTTATGCAGCTAAATTGTTTAGCGTGCACTAATTGGTTCAAATCAGGAAAAAGAAAATCAATGACTAGGCAACAAAACACTCTACACTCTGCAGTTAAAGTGATTTCACATTACTGCCTAGTAATTACGAATTTAACTTAGTGAAGTCCATATTATCTATAAAAGTTTCCATTGGTACCATTGTACAGAATTCTCTGTGAAAAGTTGTGTAAACATGGTTTGCCTCCAAAAATTGAGAGAGAAAATTGTTGTAACCTCAAAACATTAAAGAAAAAACCCTTTGCAGCACGTCCTGCTGCAAGGACAAAAGGAAACTGGGAAGTGCATATAATAAAGTTGAGGTATATGCTTGAATAACTAACTTGTTGGCCAAATGACAAGACTATGAGATCATGTTAGAACAAAACATAAAAAACATACAAGTTTTTGTAACACCTAAAAGGTTAAATAAAGGCCAAGGTGAAGTCTTCTATACTACAGAGCTATATAAGAATTAGGAATAAACCCATCACCAATATTTCTTCCATCAAAGTCCACCAGAAGCCATTAGTAGCACAGCTAGAAAATCCTGTAGAAGCTATGAAATGGAAAGTCTCATTCATATCCTCATTGATTAGCTCAGTTTTTGAATTGGATTCTAACAAATTTACCCCTCTCTGGCATGGCTTTACCCCATATGGAACATGGTTTGTTGAAATTACTCCAACTTGGTAGCAAAGGTTGGGGTTGTTCCAGGCCCCAAAACGCCTTCCCATTTTTTCCAAAAACTCTTTAGAGAAGTTAATCTCTCCTGTGATATTGTTTCCACTTAGGTAAAGTGCATTGAGACAAGGAAGAGTTTCCAGCTTTGGTGACAGATTGCCGGTGAGGTTGTTGTCACTAAGTCCCAAAAATCTGAGCCTCTTCAATTCTGAGACAGACTCGGGAATTTCCCCTGTCAACCCCATGTTAGAGAGTTCCAAAATTGCCAAGTTCTTCAGGTTTTCCCACTTTAGGGCCCTGATGTCTCCACCTAATGGATTGTTGGACACAACCAATTCCTCTAAGGAGTGCATCTCTTGCAAAGACAAGGTCAATCCACCACTGAATTTGTTATTCCTAAGGTCCATTAGGGTCAGATTCTTAAGATTAGCAAACTCGTTTAGAAGATTCCCTTCAAGGTGATTGTGGCTCACATCAAGCTTCAATGCTGAAGTTAAGCTTCCAAGTGTCGAAGGTAAAGACCCCGATAATGAATTACTACTTAAATCAAAGATTAATAACTCATTCATCCCATCAAAAACATCTGGGATCCTCCCATTAAGATAGTTTCCAGCAAGAACAAGCTTCTTCAACTTCATGAGATTGCCAATGCTAGATGGTATTTCACCCGTTACACCATTTTCTAGTAGTACTAGTGATTGGAGGTTCTCCAGGACACCAAAATCTGAGGGAATGTTTCCAATGAGACCTGGATTTGATCTAAACTCCAGTGATTCTAAGCTGCTAGCCAGTTTCTCCCAATTTCCAGATGGAATGATAGCTGGAAACCTGTTCTGTGATTGAAAGCAATTGAAGAAGGATAGAGATTTTAGGTGCTTGAGCTCAAACAACTGTGGCCTAAATTCCAAATCTTGAGCACAACTCAGCGAGTTGTCATGGACGGGTCCAATGTTCAAGACAGTAACATACCAAAACCCATTAAACAGATCACAGGAGACCCCCTGCAGAAGAAAACAACAGACATCACTATTAGGCAACTAATTGATCACCATGTTCTGGTTAATTTATAATTCCACTTTGAAGTGCAAATACACGGCTGAATGGGTAATTGAATGTTTTCCTGAAAAAGAAGGAGAGGAGAACTTCTGAAAAACGGTAGAACTAAACCAATGTATTGTACTTTTATGTTTGGCCTTCACCAGAAATTTAAAAGCTTAGGTTAACCTCAGCGTTCATTAATGAAATTGAGTGCAAAGTCTTATTTATACGGACTTATAAACAATTAGCCAAAATCTTAAGGGTTTTTGTGTTCAGAGTTTCACTGTTGATTATGAAAAAGTCTGTGCAAGTCCTTAACCAAACAGGAACTATATCCTTGTAGCTATACCATTCCTTCTGACACTCGTCAAGAAACGGTGGCCTAACAAAAACAAATTTTCACTACCCAAAACTTATCTCGAGAACAGTATAAAGTAGTTGCTTAGACAACTTGCAGTATTACCAATGATGGCAGAGCTAGGTGTCTGGTTAAAGGTACCTGAATTGGAGTCCAACCACAAGGATCTGGATAGAGATCTGAGCCATTCCAGGAATTACCAACAAAGCCTTGAATGGTGGAGTATAGAGCTTCTTGCTCTGCTTTCTCTATAGGAGCTATATCAAGGTCTTCTTGTCCACAGCATCTTGCACTCAGAGAGAGGATGAACATGAAAAATATGGCATGGCTAACAGCCTTGATGCTCTTCATGATGTTGAGTCAAAGTAGGATTATCAAGCACGAAAGAAATTCGAGATGGATGAAACAAAATTGATAAAAGAAGCACAAGTAGGAGGTAATTGGCTTGAATTGAAGAGCATCTTATGGTTGATGGGTTACATGTGCATTTATCATTTTAGAGATGAAGTGAGAAAGAAAAAGAGGAAGACGATCTTCAAGTAAGTGATAACAGATGCAAAGAAGGGTGAAAGTTAAAAACAGATGGCCTCAAACCTCAACAATGAAGTGGTATTTAGACAACAAGCCCAACACGGACCGTTACAGAAAACTAGAGTTGTTTTGGAAGAACACGGGTTGTAGTATAAGAAAGAAAGAACAAGATCCTGAATTTATGCTCAAACATAGTAGGATAGTGGGAATGGAGGAAACACAAAAGCTGAGCAAGAAACCTGACCTCTTCCTTCTTGTGGTGTTTATAGAAAAAACTAAGGAAGTATATATATATAAATAATTATTAAGAGAGAACACAGTATCTTATCACAGTTCTCGAAGCTCAAAGTCATAATAACAATGGCATTAATATGATCAGAGCAGAAGCAACTGAGAAGCCTATGAAACGGAAGCAAAAAAAAGTTAAAAAACAGTATTTCCTTTTTATGCAGCTACGCTATGGAAATTGCACACCCTATGTGATTGTCTTATTCATTACTATTATTACAGTAGTAATAAGTATGATGAAATAATGTGTGTTAGTAGTGACAACTTTGATAGGCTTTGAAAAGTGTTATTGGTAGTTGAAGGCAATAAAGGGATAGAGTTGAGGGATTAGTTGAAGGCTTGAAAGAGCGTTGAGTTTGAAATAGAAGGAGATTGCGTAGCAGGGGACCATATCCATGCAAAAGGAAGAAGAGGTGCGTGTAAAAACATGCAATACAAATAAGGTTTTTATCCGCGGTTGCCTCGTTGTCTAGTGTTTTTGGCTGCTGTATATTTCACAGCACCATTGAAACTAATTGGACAAGAGAGACCTCACTAGCTAGCTTTTCATATTTCAAGAGACCACTTAATCACATTGCTACACACCACACTTAGCTCCACAGTTGGACCATACCTCTTGTACCTTCACTATTTTTCTCCTCAAAATTTGTACCCACCTATACCTAAGTAAAATTCACTTATTTCCCTTCCACATTTCAAAATCATCCACACTCAAACTCCTACATTAATTATATAATTATTCATATATTAACAACTCTACACCAAATTACAATTCAAAAAAGAAATAATTTTGTTTATTAAAATGTAAATTATATATGAAAAATGGAACAATTTTAACAGTAATAAATTGATATTTCTTTATTGTGCGCTTCTCAAATTAACATTTTCTTTTTCCTAAATATTTTTGCACTTGCTAAAGAAAACTAACAGTGGGGGAAGTTGTATTAAATGCTAGCTAATTAAAGCGAAAAAAAAAACTCTTTTTCTGAAACTTCTTCAATTAATCCATTGATTTGTTACACTTTAAGAAAATAAAGTTGATCTAGATTTGCTTCGTGTATATTAATATTACTGCGGAATTTATAGCTGGCACAATAATTATCATCAACTATCGTGGACTCCTTTAAAAAGAGGCTCGGTGCTAATATTTCTTTGTCTTCTTTTCAATTTAATGTCAAGTTTGTCAAAAATGTATATTACCGTTTCTCCCAATTTTCAATTCTTAATTTTGAGAAAAAAAGTCACGTAAAAACATAGACAATGTGGCCCTTTGTATTTTACGCACTTTGTAGAATCTTTTTGCAATTTCTGGATGCAATAAACATATATTAAGAAAATAATAATTAGTAATATAAGTGTTCACGAAGAATAGTGGAAGACAAAAATTATTTACAAGTAGCAGAATTTGTCCCTAATTAACTGGTTTATTAGCTAAAGGTATATTTTTTAATATATTTGTCAGCTGTGGCAAGAGTTTTTGATAGAACAAACTATGACCTACTTTTTTAATCAAAATGATCAAATTTGTTTTATTTATTAAGTGAATGAGTAAAAAAAATCATTTATGATTTTGGGTATGTCATACTTTCTTCATACGACTTTTTTTTTTAAAGAGTTGGATTCATTACGATTTAAAATTAGACATATATTAAAGTTGTGTTATGATAAAATAATTTTAATTTAAAATATTGAGGATTGAAATTGTACATGATTGACACAATTTTGATTAAAAAATTTATTAAGATTAATTAAAGTCGTACATGAATGATACGACTTAAGTGCAAAGTAAATCAATGAATGTAGTGTAAAAGTCACACAACTTCAAATTTTTATTAATTTATTTGTTGTCATGAGGCTGCAAATTGCCCTTTTGATTTTTGCAGCTTTTTAATTTTTTCTGTTTGGTTTTTGTTTTATTTGTTGCTTTCTTTAGGTTTATTATTATTTTTGTTTACTTCAAATGCGTGACTAGTCAAACAATTTGGTAGTGTTTGTTTACATTCATGTGCCTTCTTTACATGGGATCACCCTTGATTTTTTTTTTGATTTTATTGAAAATTGGATTGGAGATTTTTCTCTCAGATCACATGAATTAGATGAAGAAATAATTTTTAAAAAAAATGCAAGTGGAGCAACCATTTGGTTTTTTTCTCTTTCGTTGGATCTACATATATATTTACGTACTATTTGCACCTTCCATGCATTTGCATCATTTTTTTATGTACCATTTTTTAGCATGTGGGACCACTTTCTTTTTCTTATGTTTGGTTGTTACATTTTTATAACAATTGTCGTTTTTGCACCAAAAATGTCAATTTGCAGCTCCATGACAACCAACAAATGAATAGAAATCTGAAGTAGTATAACTCGAGTTTAGTGTAAAATAAAACAATTGAAGTCATTAGAGACATACACAAATTCAGTTAATTTTTTTACATTTAAGTCATATCACTTATACACAACTTCAATTAACCTAATGAAAGTTTTAATCAAAGTCGTGCTAACGATGTACGATTTCGACCTTCATGATATTTTGAATCAAAATTGTCCTACCATGACATCACATTGTTGTACGTCCAAATTCAAATTGAAGTCGTGTGTCATGATAACAAAATATTTGAAATAAAGTTGTGTCAATGAGACACGATGTACCCAAAGTTATAAATAAATAAAAGTTTACCTATTTTCATAATAAATAAAAACAAATTAGGTCTTTTTGGTGCAAAAACTACTATTTCAATAACCATACTCACTATCTCATATGAAGGCACTCACATAACCATTAATCCTAACCCAAATACAATAGCTCTAAGATGAGTGAAGAGAAATCTAGAATAGTAGAAATCGTCTAAAGGATTGATTACATTCGACATTAACCACGTCTAAGGTCATTTGCGGCAATAGAAACCAAAGTGAAGAGCAATCTAGAACAATAGAAACCGTCTAAAGGATTAATTACATTCGACATTAACCACGTCTAAGATCATCTGCTGCAATAGAAACCAATTCTATAATGATTGGGAAATTTAGTACAAAATTGCACCATTTAGTTAAATTTCCTTACTCGTTTACTTGTACCATCAATTTTATTTGAATTTTATGTTTTTTTAACTTTCTTAAACTTCGCAAATTATTATTGTGAAAAAAAAGTGTTCAACTAATAAAAAATAATGAGAGATATGATTTTAAAAGTTTATCATAATTATGTAAAAATCAATAAATTTATTAAATATTAATTTGTGATTAAATAGTACATATTTTTTATAACATGAATGTTTAAACTATTCTTAAGAATTAGAATAAAAAAATAGAAAAAAACCTTTTGAGTCCTCCAATTCTGGTGAGAGAGAGTAAGATTGAGTGCACCATTAGTGTTCAGCCCTGGAGGAGGGGAATAAGTATGAAAAATATTTTGAAAAGTTAAATTAGAAATGAAGGGAGGGGAAATTGCTTCTTTAAGATGCTATCTAATTTATTTATTTATTCTTTTTTTATTCTCTGGTTTTATTATCCGATCGAAACAATGTAAATGAGATTGGATGAGAATAGGAAGAAGATGAGGGGTGTAAGTAAGAGTTATTGAGAAAAGAAGATAAAAAAAGAAAAGAAAAAGGTGTTGGGAATTTAGGAAGAAGGACCACCCTAAAGTAGGGGATGGGGAGGATGACGAAATGATAAAAGGTTAAGCTAAGCATGTGTAGCCAAAGGCAGCACAACTTTGTTACCTTTCTTTGAGGAACTAATGTAGCATCATAAGTCACTTTCTCTCCAACTTTCTTCCCTACAAATTTATGTCGCTGCCCTTTTATTCTAAGGATACCTTAGCCTCTCAACTACTTCACAGATACAACATTATGCCTGTCTTTACAATATCTTCACACACAATACTAACTCAAAATTTTATTAATACACTCAATCACTTTCATCAAATCAATAAAATATATAATAAATATATAATATAATGTACTATATATTTCTATAATAATTTTATTAAAATAATAGTTATACTTTTTATCATGCGACTATTATTTATGTATGTATCCATTATTAGGATGGTTGAAATAAGTTAAGATTTATATGGGTCGATTTGACCTACTATAGGTTTAGTTAGGACCATCTAGACTAAACAACAAATCAATTTCATAATTAGTCAATATTTCAGACTTGACCTCTTAACTACTCAACTTCAAATCACATTAGATTACACTATGCACCTTTCTACTAAAATTACACTACAAATCTTCTGGTACTCCATGGTCCAAAGCCAATTTGCTAAGCACACCCCACTAAATCTTACCTCAACTCACCATTTCAGTCGTGCAACACACACTTGACAGTAGAAAAAAAAAACACATTTAACACACAATATCGAATTTTAACAATATTTCAATTTTAATTTCATGAAAATCTAAATAAGAAATAAATATTCTTTAATATTTCTTAGCGCCTTAATATCTCTTTATTTAAATTTGATTCTTCTTTTAATATTTGATTTTCTTCTCTTTTTTACTTGTAATTTTTTTATCTTTTTCTTTCTTTCATGGAATCACATCTTCATTTAATTTGACATTCAATTTGTATATCTTCTTATCAACCTCATCTTTTTTTTTATCTATCTATTGTGGACTCTTTGGTTGTGAAATGTTAGGATATGATTTTTCATATTTTCTTCTCTCAGTCATTCAACTTTTTCTAGAGATATTTATCTCTTTTTTTTTTTAATTTCTTTATTGTAGTCAACTCTTCTTTCAATAAATCTAAAATAAAGTTTTTTTTCTCTTTCATATAAATTTTGAATACTTCTAAGTTATTTATATTTTTAATCACTCAAATTTTATTTTCGAAAACATATCATAACCTTTTTCTAACAATTAAGTCTTAACAAATAAGACATAACACATTTGATAACATCGTTATTGGAATTATTATATATATTTTCCATATGCATGTATGAAAGTGTATCAATGTATAACATACGTGGTAAAAATAAGGTAATAGTTTGATGTAATTGTTGATAGATAGACATAACATATGGAGTAGCAAATTATATGAAGCATATATTCTCCAATCTGATTGTATATAAACAGTAGACATACGTTGAATGAATATACAGAAATATTATTTCCATAATATTTGATATGGTGTCAGAGCACCGTTTTTGATGACTCTGCAAAATTTTCTTTCACCATTTTTTCCCTTCACAACCATATCTGCCGAAAACTCCAAAGACGCTGTTACGAATACATCAAATCCATACTATGTACATCAGTCAGATCAACCCAGACACCTACTTGTACTAGAGAAATAGAATGGCTCGAACTACTTGACGTGGAGCAAATCAATGGCTCTTGCAATTTTTCAGATACAAAAAGTCATTGCCACAATTACTCTGTCTGTTTCATCATATTACATAAAAATCAAGAGCCTTTGGGACGAGTTAGACACATATCGCTCATTCTTGCCTTGTAATAAAATGAAAGCATACAATGGCAAGATGAAAGAAGACTATTTAATGCAAATTCTTATGGGTCTCAATGATGCCTATAAAGGTGTCCGATCTAATATTTTAGTGATGTCTCCCTTGTCTAACATTCGACAGGCATATTCATTAATTATACCGGACGAGACACAACAAAAATTGTCGATGATTAATTTGGGTAACCATGATGTTTATGCAAATGCAGCAGGTTTTCTCATGAACTTTAATACTTTAGTAAATTTTGTCTTCACAAAACCATGGATTTTGGATAGTGGGGCAATTGATCATATTGTTTCAAATCCAAAATTATTTATTAATTCAACTCCATCATCAGTTTTTTTGGTAAACCTTCCTACAAGTTCAATAGCCCCAATCATGTCCAAAGGATCGTCCAATTTAATACGGATATCAAATTAGAGCATATTTTATGTGTCCCTTCTTTTCATTTAAATCTTATTTCAACAAGTAAATTCACTAAAGCTCTAAATTGTTGCATGGTCTTACTTCCAAATGGTTGTATCCTGTAGGATTTAGCTACAGGGAGGATAATTGGCAATGAGGTGGTCTTTTATTACATGAAACCTTTCAAAAATTGTCTGACACTTTTCATGTTTCCAACAAAATGGATCTCTGGCATATGAGATTTGGCCATTTGTCTTCATCTCGTTTAAAATTGGCATCTTTATTATTTTCTTTCAATATGTGTACTCATAATAACTACAATATTTGTCCCATTTCTAAACAAACAAAATTGTCTTTTTCTTTTAGTGCAATAAATACACAACGTCCATTTGATTTGTTACATGATATTTGGGGTCCTCATAATAAATCACCTACTTATTCAAATGCATGATTTTTTTTAACCATCGTCGATGATTTCACTAAATGCACTTCGGTCTTTTTGATGCAACACAAATCAAATACTGAGCATATACTACAATCTTTCATCACATTTGCATATACACAATTTTACATTCGTGTTAAAGTCGTTTGAACATATAAGGGTACGAAATTTCTTTCCATGCGTCAATTTTTTATTGAATGCCAACACACATGTGTCTATACCCTCCAACAAAACGGGGTGGTTGAGTGTATACACCGTCATATCCTCACAATTGTGTGATCTCTTCTTATCATTCTAATTTACCTATGAATATTTGGGGAGATTGTGTTTTAACTGTGATTTTCCTCATTAACCACTTACCTTCCCCCATTCTATCAGATAAAACACCCTTTCAACTATTATACAACCTAGTTCTATCTGTTACACATTTATGTATTTTTGGCAACCTATAATTGTACATTTCCAACCACACTACCGAACTGAAAATCGGCTTCACCAACTTTGCCCAGTGAGCCCATTACCGAACAAATACCTATTGAGCTCATTACCGAACTCATATCCATTGAGCCTATTCTTGAACCAATGACCATTGAATCTCCTGCGCCTAATTCATCCCCTAATATTTCTATACAACCACTTCGACATTCTACATATCTCAAGCATCCTTCTGCATGGCATAAAGATTACTTGCTACCACCTCGCGCCTATCAGTGCACTCCTAGCCAAGGTTCTTTCCCAGGTACATGATACCCAGTTTCTCATTTAATTTCTTATTCCAACTTATCTTCTGCTCACTGCATTTTTTTAGCTAATATTTCTACACATAGAAAGCCTTCATCATATGATCAGGTCATTCTCTGTCCCCACTGGAAGGAAGCCATGGAAGTTGAATTATCAACATTGACAAAAAGCAACACTTGGAGCATTGTTTCATTAGCAGCTGGCCACAAACCCATGGAATGTCGATGGGTTTATAAAATAAAATACAGGTTTGATGGGAGCATCAAACGATATAAGGCATGCTTAGTCACCAAAGGCTACATGCAAGTGGAAGGGATTGACTATATTGCGACTTTTTCTCCTACTGCTAAACTTACGACATTACATTGTCTCTTCACTATTGTAGCTGTTAGAAACTAGTTCATGTATCAACTTGATGTAAAAAATGCATTTTTACACGGTGACCTTCATGAATTTGTTTACATGGAGCTTCCTCCCAGATTTCGCTGATAGGGGGAAAATCTAGTTTTTTGGCATCATAAGTCCTTGTACAAATTAAAACAAGCATCCTGAAACAAGTTTGCTACTTTCTCTAAGCTTATTAAAAAAGCAGGATATATTAAATAAAAAACAAACTATTCTTTATTTACCAAAATTGTTGGATCATCTTTCACAATTGTCTTGCTTTATGTCGATGATATGCTTTTAATAGGAAATGATGATGGTGAGATCAAGTATCTCAAGGAATTTTTTCTCCAACATCTTTTAATCAAGGATCTTGGCACCTTAAAATATTTTATGGGAATTGAATTTTCTCGGTCTAAACATGGCATTTTTATGTCTCAAAGAAAATACGCGTTAGACATTTTGGACGATACAGGTCTAATTGGGGTAAAATCAGAGAAGTTCCCTATGGAGCAAAATTTAAAACTCACTCTTACTTATGGTGATTTATTACATGACACAACTAAATGTCGCAAGTTAGTTGGAAGACTCATTTATCTTACCATCACAAGGCTAGATATTGTCTATTCAGTTAGAACTTTAAGTCAGTTTATGCAAGAGCCTCGCAAAACACACTAGGATGCAACATTACGGGTTCTGAAGTACATCAAGCGGACACCCGAGCAATAATTATTACTTCCCTCTAATAATGATCTTAAGATGAAAGCCTATTGCGATTTAGATTGGGGAGGATGTCGTATTACTCGAAGATCACTCAACAACTATTGCATTTTCCTGGGAAATTCATTGGTATCCTGTTAGTCTAAGAAACAAACCAACGTATCAAGGTCATCTGCCGAAGCAGAATATCGGGCCATGAAAAATGCTTGTCTGGAGCTAACATGGTTATATTATATCCTACGAGACCTCAAAGTTCCAATTAGCATGCGTACACCTTTGTATTGTGATAACCACACGACACTCCATATTGCAACAAATTTTGTATGTCATGAGTGTACGAAGCATATCGAGATAGATTGTGACATCGTACGGGAAAAATTGCAAGCTGGGATGATAAGTCTATCACATGTCTCTTCACATTGTCAATTAGCAGGTATATTTACTAAGCCTCTCGAGAAAGATCAGTTCGTGACTTTGTGAAACAAGTTGAGAGTCTATGATATTTACTCACCAACTAGAGGGCAAGTATTGGAATTACTATATTTTTCATATAGATGTATATAAAACGTGTATCAATGTATACTATACGTGGTAAAAATAAGATAATAGTTTGGTGTAATTGTTGGTAGATATGCATAACATAGGAAGTAACAAGTTATATGAAACACATCTCTCCAATCTGATTATATATAAACAATAGGCATGCATTGAACAAATATACATGTACCTGTATAGGCCGAGGGTCTCAGATAGTACCTGTGACTGGATGTACGATTGTTATGTCAGTGGTCTCCTAATTTCTTTGAGTCTCCTTCCTTTAGTGCTGACGCTCGGCCGGTCGGGGGTTACTTGCAAAAGGTACTTCGACGCTCAAGTAAGTATTCTAGTTTAGGTGTGTTCTGATAGAATGTGAAAAACGTATCTTACTCCTCCATAGAGGGCTCTATTTATAGTATAGGTTTATGGACCCTCCTTTAATACCAAAACGTGTATCTTTCCGTTAATCAGTTTTATTTGTTATGTTGAAGATATTTTCCGTATATTTCGAAATGCGAATTGACTCATTCAACACTACTGTTGTTGTTGTCTGTTTATTTATTGTGTCTCTTTATGTGCTGTTTGACTTGGACAATCAATCACCAAGATCAAAACAAACTCGTCTTGTCTCGTACTGACCCATACAATATATAAATATCTTTTCTATTTGATAATCGTAGAATTTTTTTTTGAATAACAATAAGATACAACACATTCGTAGAGAAAAGATTGAATAAGAATAGGACAGGAAAAAAATAATATTTTACACAAATTTATAAGTATTATTTCTTTTTGCTTTAATGATTGTGAGACTTGAGACTAAAATATGGATTCATAAGAATTTTCTCTCATCTCATGTCACCGATAACCTTACTCATTCTGCCCTGCTAGTACTCTGCCACGCCACCACCCTCCACACGTCGGGACTCGCATTGTCTAATACACCAATACGTATATACTACACCTGATTCCTTCTTTCTTTATTATCTTTGTATTTGCATGTAAATTGGGTGTTATCATCACTAACAATTTTACTGTTTCTTGATGAAAGATACCATTACTAGATAATTTTTGGAGACAAATTACTAATTCATATTATATTTCTATTTATCTCGTTTTAACAAATTTTATACATTATAGATGTTCTCGTAACCTTATTATTATTAAGAAACATTAAAATATTTTTGAAAAATTATTCGATCTATATATGACTCAACTAAACCAAATTATAATTAAGCTAGATTGGTAAATAAATAAAAAATTGAACTTAACTAAAAATAATTGAGTTAGATAGAAGATTAAATTAAACTTGCTCTAACCGGTGGCTTACAGTCTGAGACAAAAATTAGAAGAAACAAACAGTAATCTGTCTATGTGCATTAATGTAATGTCGATAAATATCTTTTTGTTTTCAAATAACTTAATTTCTAGAATTGCATGAATGATGAACAGAAAAACTCCTCCTAAAAAAGTTGCATATTAATCGAGTAATTATTAAGATAGAGTTGGTTCAATAGAGAAGGGCTTTATTGAAACCACGCTGCGAAAGCAACAGGAATCTTTTTAGTAGCCAATTTTCTTGGTCCAAATCTGCTACAATCATTAAAATTAGACTCCAATGCTACACGCTCCTTTTTTTCGAAATTAAAAAGTGTACGTTTCTTATGAACTAACTAAGCGCGCATTTAAATTTCTTTATTGTTATAAGAAATTCCTAAACTCATTGACAGAAAAGTTATTGTACCATTAAATGCGTTTTAAAAAAAGTTGAGTGCTGACATACTTTTAAACCTTTTCCACATTGATAACATGTTTGACATATTTCTTGAGTGGTTTTTCAAATTCATTTTGTCTCTGTCATGATCTGCACCAGAAATGTGTGATACAGCCAATTTTACTGGAAAACATATATGGATCTTAATAGGTATGCTTAAGAAATGAAAAATTATTAAAAATCTCATTAGGATATATTAAAGTTACTGTTGAAGTATATTGATCATAATATTGTCAAATAACATATTTTTAAGATTGTGTTGGAGAGGGAAATAAATTATATGCAAAGCTCAGCCTTTTCTTTAGTATTTTTTTCTTTCTCTTTACTACCTTTCTATGATGATTTTTCTTCCCCACTTTGGTTTAGGTAGACATGTCCGTATACAATCCCATTTTGTAGAGAGACAAATCACAACTAATTACTTTAAAATATAAACTTACACATTTTTTTTTCATCTTTGAAAATCAGAACTTTATAAATTTAGAAAACTGAAGAAAGAAACAAAGAAAGTATGCACAAAATTGAAGAGATTTTTGGCTATTAATAGCCCTTACACATAATCAGAAAAAATAAATTCTACGCTTTACATATCTACAACATATTGACTAGAATCTCTCCTAAAGAATATGTCTTTATTGTAACAGACTTATTTGAAACACTAAACTAAAACAGAAAATACAAAACTATAGCTAACATTTCCTCCCTTAAACTAAAACATATGTATTTAGTTTACTTCTGATGCATTAATCATTCTAAGCATACCACATAGTTTTTCAAACTGCTCCAGCTTAATTGGCTTTGTCATCAAATCTGCAATTTGTTTTTGAGTATTGCAATACTTCAGTTCCACAACACCATCATTCACCAAGGCTCTCAGGAAATGAAATCTCACATGAATATGCTTATTTTTTCCATGAAAAACTGGATTCCTAGCCAACTGAATGGCAGAGCTGCTATCACAATGAATTATAGTACGTTCATCTTCCTCCATTCCAATTTTCTCCATAATCCTCTTGAGCCATATACACTTACATGCACAGAGAATTGCTGCAATATATTCAACCTCAGCGGTAGACAAAGTCACCACTGGTTATTTTTTTGAAGACCATGATACAACTCCAGACACTATCATGAACACATATCCAGAAGTACTCCATCTATCATCAAGATCACTAGCATATCCACTATCTGTAAATGCCAAGAGTTTTACACTGCTTTCTTCCTTCTTATAGAGAATGCCTAGCTCAGTTGTTACCTTAACATACCTCAGAATCCTTTTGATTGCCAACCAGTGTGACATGGTTGGCCTAGACACGTACATGCTAATAAGACTTACAACATACATTAAGTCGGGATGAGTCACAGTTAGATACATGAGACTTCCAACTACTTGTTTGAATAAAATTGTATTAACTTTAGCTCATCTTTATCTTTTTTCATATTTGTACCAAGTACTATTGGATTTTTTTATAGCATTGATACTTGCCATTGCAAACCTTGCTAACACCTCTCACACATATCTTCTTTGACAAATAAAAATCCCATTTGAATTTTGCAACATTTATACTCCAAGAAAGTGTTTCATTCTTCCCATATTAGACATATAAAATTCCATCATCATTGATTTTTTAAATTCAGTGCACAAAAACTTTCTCCTTGAGATCACCGTGAAGGAAGGCACTCTTAACATCAAGCTGAAAAACTTCTCATCCATATTGTGCTGTACTGCAAGTATTACTCGAATGGTGTCAAGTCTTGCTACTAGTGTGAATACTTTAGTATAATCTACTCCATAATGTTGTGCATAACCCTTGGGTACCAATCTTGCCTTATATTTCTCCACATCCCCATTTTCATTAAGTTTGGTCTTAAAAACCTACTTAACTCCAATGGGCTTAGCACCTTTAGGCAAATCAACTTGTTCCCAAGTCTTTTTCTTCTCTATAGCTTCAATTTCTACTGTCATAACCTCTCTCCACTTCTTGCTCTTGAATGCCTCTTCAAACGAGAATGGATCATCTGATGTTGCTATCATCATTGCATCCATATCTTCCTCTTCTGAAAGACCTTCACCTATTACATAATCCTCCATCTAGACCGGTTCTTTTCTGATTCTTTCACCCCGCCTTCAACTGCAACTTCTTCAGTGTTTACTTCATTTGAAGATAAGATATCTAAGTTGTTACTGCCATCTGAAACATTCTCAACATTCTCCTCCTTAGTGTGGTTTTCAATTTTTTTCTATATCATCTTCTAACTTCAACTCTTCTTCAGTTCTGCCCCAATCCCAACTTTCTTCTTCTTCAAATCACACATCATTGTTAATGATAATCTTCTTATTGGCTGGATCATACAACCTATAAGCTTTGGATTCATCACTAACCCCCAAGAATACACATTTCTTACTCTTGGAATCCAACCTACTCCTTTTCTGGTCTAGAATATGAACATGAGTTATACACCCGAAGATCTAAAAATAATCCACCATTGGCTTCACACCACTCCATGCTTCCTCTGGGGTTTATTCTTTTACTGCTACTATTGGACTCATATTTTGAATATGCACATACCACTTTACAGCTTTAGCCCAAAACATTTTTGGAGCTTTCTTCTCAGCTAACATTTAGCGCATAGTGTTCATAATTGTTCTATTCTTCCTTTCAGCAATTCCATTTTGTTGTGGAGTGTATGTCGCTGTCAACTGCCTGCTTATACCTTGAGTTTTACAAAATCCCCAAAATTCATTTGAGTTGAACTCACCTCCTCTATCTCTTCTCAAACAAATTATATGTGCAACAATTTCCTTTTCAACACCTGCTTTGAAATTCTTGAATGCAGCAAAAGCTTCTGATTTCATGAAAAATCATCAATAAAACTTATGATGTACCTTTTATCACTGTTGGACACTGGTTTGATTGGTCCATATAGATCAGAATGCACAAGTTGAAGCTGCTTCGATGCTATCTCTGAACTATGCCTTGGTATAGATTCTCTGTGTTGTTTGCCAACCAACCAAACTTCACATAATCTCTTTGGAACTTTGAGCAGAGGCACGCCATTTACCATCTTGTTGTATGCAAGCATTCTCAATCCTATATAATTCAAATGGCCAAAGAGACGATGCCACAAATGAGATTATTTTTCAGAAAAGACTTCAGCTTGAAGACACATAAAATTCTTTGTTGGTCCCATAGATGCTAATAGATAAAACATTTTATTTTCACTCATATTAGTCTATATAATGAACCCTCTTCGAGGATGATAGATTTACAAGTCCTTTGCTGAATTAAGATGGCTAAACCCTTCTCTTGAAGTTGTCCTATGCTTACCAAATTGCTCTTCAATTCAGGTATGTAAAAAATAGTTGAAATTACCTGAGTGATGCCATTCACTTGAAAACATACGCTTCCCTTAACAACCACTACCATTTTGGTGTCATTACCAAGCTTTACGGTTTGTTTAAGTCCTTCCTCCAACTCTAAGAACCATTCTTTGTTACTAGTCATGTGATTGGAGCACCCAGAATCAAGGAACCAAACTTCTTCGCTTTTGGTTTGATCAAATTCGACATATAACATCAACAAAAACTCTTCTTTTTCTTGTTCAACATAGTTTACTTGCTTCTCCCAATTAGGACACTCATATTGATAGTGTCCCAATTGATGTCATTTAAAACATTTTATTGTGGCTTTATTTTGATAGGACCTCCCTCTTTCTCTACCTCGACGTCCTCGGAATGAGCCTCTTGTTAGAATATATGGCCTTAAACAAGAGGGGGGGGGGGTGAATTATTTAAAGGAGGTTTTTGAAAGCTTTTTCAGGTTTAATGAAATTTTATGTATAAATCCAGAATAGGAATCAAGTTGGCTTAGAACATTAACAATTATAAAGGAACACACAATCGGTTGTTTATACCAGTTAAAAACACAAACAACTTAAAACAGAATTTAAAGGAGTTTAGAGTAAGAGAGAATCACACAAGCAGTTTATACTGGTTCACTCTTAAGCCAAGAGCTACATCCAGTCCCCAAAAACCACTCGGTAAACCACTATGTAACCAAACCAAATTACAAAAACACAACACACCAAAGTAGTGACCTTGAACCCCTCAAGAAACACACTACCTTTGGCAAACCACACCAAGAGTATTGATCTTGAACACCTCAAGAACACACAACACTCCTTGGCAACACAACACCATAAATACAGTAGGTTTAGAAAGGATTACACC
>Ga0123342_1002748_pt1 | contig 28961 bp, 10 predicted proteins | sample Turbeawhitnodule_FD_89960 | JGI IMG/M metagenome (GOLD analysis project Ga0123342, IMG submission 89960) | Root nodule microbial communities of legume samples collected from Mexico - Turtle bean Mexico white nodule | ecosystem: Host-associated > Plants > Roots > Nodule | place: Mexico: Nepantla... | reverse complement strand
TTACCAAACTTTTTTGTATTATGTTATAATTTGTTGTATGTAATTTTTATATTTAAATTATGATTTGAAATGTTTTTATTTTCTGGAATTGAAAACTTTATGCAGGTTATTTGAGATTTTTTTTAAAATAAAATTTTTTATTTTTTTTAATCAATACATATAACGACGGTTCCACTTGGAACCGTCTTTAAAAAGGCATTACTTATAACGACGGTTCCTAGAGGAACCGTCTTTGAAAGTCGCGTAAATTTTTTTTTGAAAAAAAGAAACCACCTTTAACGACGGTTTTCACAACCGTTATAAGCCCATACCTTTTAACGACGGTTCCCAGAACCGTCGTGAAAAATTCATACCTTTTAACGACGCCTGTAATAACGACGGTTCTGGAACCGTCTTTAAATGTCGATTTTAACCGTCGTTAATTTACCTTTTTGTACTAGTGTTCATATCCCACCTCAAACTGAGTCGCCTCAAACCTACGTTAAACCAAGTCAGTTTGGGCTTAGGTCAAGTTGAGTCAGTCTGGGCCCAGATAAAGATGATTCGGGATGAGACCATGTTCATCAAAGTTGGACTAGGCTCATGTCGAGTCAAGTTTGGTTCGATTGGGCCTAAATGGAACTGAGAAAGATTAGGTCATCAAGTTTAACCAAGTTGAGGTGGGTTCGTGTTGGACCGAGACATCGAGCCTACATCGGGTCAGAGCCATGTCAAATTGAGTTGGGTTGATCCCATGTCAGGTATAGTCGAGTGGGCATGGACCTAGGTCGATTTGAGTCAATATGGGTCATTCAGTCGAGTTGGGTTTGGCCTAGGTTAGGTTGAGTCTAATCAGTGAGACCCAAGTTAAGTTGAGTTCGACCGAGTCTAGGTCAAGTCGAGCCTAGGTGAGACGGAGATGAACTACGCTAGGTCGGGCTGAGTTGATTTATGCTTGTGTTGGGTCGAGACATTAGGCCTACATCGGGTTGGACCCATGTCAAGTTGAGTTGAGTCGATCCCACGTCAAGTTGAACTTAGTCGGTTAGGGTTTAACTCGAGCCAATTTGGCTTGTTCCATGTTTAATTGACTTGGGTTGGTCCCAAGTTAGGTCGAGTCCGATCAAGATTAGGTTAGGTCATGTCCAGATTGACCCAAATTTTGCTGGGTCTAATCGATTCGAGCTCAAGTGAGATAAAGATGTACTCAGTTGAGTAGAGCAAAGTCAAGTCATGGTCGACTAATATATTAGGCTACATCTGGGCAATACCATGTTAGGCTAAGTTGGGTTGAATCCACATAACTTGATTAGGTCAATTCCATGTCAGGCCAATCTCACGATTGGTTTCACATTGGATTTAATCTAATTAACTTAATTAAATTTAAATTTAAATTAAATTGAAAGAAATCTAACTAGTTTAACCTAACTAAAATAAATTTGAATTTTAAATTAAACCTATCTTGATTTGAAGTGGACGTAGGCTTGATTTTGAAAAATCCAATCATAATAACCCTAAATTATTTTAGTTGTTGTTTTGTTTAAATTTAAAAAATAGAGAGGTATGTGATGAAATTTGAAAAGAAAAGTGGAGAGGTGAGTGTAAATAAATAAAGTGAAAAAAAAAACAAGAAAAAGAGGGATAAAAGGGGTGGTTTTGTCGGTTCACTACGGAGCGAAGACCGGATATGTATGGTGGCGCACACCACAACAGATCTTTAAATTCTTCTCCTTCCACGATCAATTCTCCACTTCTTCATCCATCAAAAACCCTAACCACATTCTCTCTCACCTCACTCTCCTACTCTTATCAATCTGTTACCCCCATGAGCTATCACATGGTAGATTCGATTCATCCTTCCCGCAACCTTAATCTTACTATCTGCAAATGTTTTTTTTGTTTCTACTTCACTTTTTTCCTTTCTTTCGTTACTCGCCACTTAATCTAGGTTTACCTAGCACCAAGATTATGACTAGGACCAAAAACCAACTCTCCTGAACAATTCAACTTATTTCTTCTCTGCTTAACGTCGTTCTTTATTTTCGAGAATCCAAAACACAGTGTTTTCTCTCTGTTTTCTTTTTGTTTTGTTCGTGAATTACCACCGGTAGATGTAATGCATCATCTGACGTCAGGTTTTCATAATTTAATATAAGTAGTTTTCCAAATCCAGTGACGCGTGAATAACTGTATCCACCTTTATCATGCTTTTTGAGGATTTTCCTTTGTGAGAGTCTGTCTTAAAGTATTATGGTACCTATGAAAATATTTTAGGGTGGCGTTTTGCTGTTTTGTCTTGTGCCAATGAATTTCACGGTGCAAAACTGCCTGCAAAACGACCTTTTGGTTGTTCTGGTATCTACGTGTGTGTGGAACTGCTGCAATTGCTCTTCAGCTGTACTTGTTGAACTGATTCTACTACTTGCAATTTTATGTTCTGCATTTTCTTAGATTATTGTGGAATTGTTTATCTTTTGTCGATTTTTTGTTCAGATATCTCCCATTCTATTTCTTATTGAGTTCTTCATGCAACAGAATAATGAGGATACACGTAGAGGTTTGAAAAGAAAGCCCCCATACATGGATCGAGGGCATGAACGGGGACCTTACAATATGAATTCTAGACCTTATGATAGGAACATGCTTCCTGATGGTGGGTTGTTGTATTTATTTATCTTATACACAATACAGACGAATTTGGTTGTCAATTATAGTCTATTACGTTGTGAAGATGTTGCTCGCTACTCTGATCTCATTCTACTGTATTTTCTATTTTGCTATTAGGAACTTAACTATATAAATTATGGAGTCGCTGTAAATAAATGAAGCTATAAGTTACCTTTGGCATTGGAGGGTTACTTTTTCCCTGCACTATCTAGAGTTATCGTGTTTTGGTTCAACTTATTATAGTGAGATAATCGGTTTTTGGTTTTTCTTCATAATGGCTCTATGAAAGAGATTTTTGAATAAGGGAGAACAATTATATTCCTCCAGAAAGTAATACCAAATGTGGGCCTATATGGAAGATGGTTGTGTATGTTAAATGTCACACTTGTGCAATACGAGAAAGATACTTTTGTGAAAGTTTTAATTATAAGTAGTAGGTGTTGTGATATACAGGCATATTTCATGGCCTTTATTAGAGACTCATCTTTTATCTTTTGGCTAATCATTAGTCTTATTGAAAAATTGAAGTTGACTACATAGTTTGAACTCACTAATATTACATGTCACCATTGCATGAAGAAGACCTTTTTCTTTAACTGATTTGCCATTTTTTGTGTCTTATTAATAGATTATGTATAAATGGTTTTCTAATATGTTCTTTTGTCATAATTGGGTCTAGGTGTTGAGGATTGAGTTGGATATCGATCTTACTCTTTTCCTCATCTCTACTGAGAAAAAACACTACCACACGAAACTACATAGAGAGATCTCACCAAGATCTCACTCAGGGAATTAAAAAATTCCTCAACAATTTTATTAATGGATATCCCATTTCCATACATTAAGGTCCTATATATAACTTTTAATCACAACTAACTACCTAACCCATCAATCCTTAACAAAATGAATGGTCATGCCTATTTCTACTTATTACATTGTCCCCATCTTGTGAAGGCCTTGCACCTAAGGACCTTTGCTCCATACTTCTTGCCATTTTACATTTGGAAATTGCTTTTTCAATTGGAAAAACTCATGCCAAATAGCATCCTCTGGGCTCGTATGATTCCATGGACTGGAAGTTCAGTGACAACTTCATTCCTTTTTTTTAACCTTTGGTATAATATGTCTACATGTACCTCCTATTTTTAGATTGTGCCTCCCTACTGCAATGTCTGTCTTCCTAGTATGCCCTTTAATGCATGGAGAGATATATGCACATCCTCTTCGTGAACAACTTCTTCCCAATTGCCTAAGTTGCTTGCACCTCACCTGAATCTAGTTCAACCGTCCACCTCCACGCCACCTTGTGAACCAAAAATTGGCACAAAGCTTACCCCGTAGCTTGCACTTGTGCCTGTGACATCTATCCCATTGCTCATCACAAAATAGACATAGGCCTTTTGCAATTTTTTCATTCATTTCTTTCTTATTTGCATTAATTAGATTATAGACCTTCAAATTTGTCATTGAACTTGATCCCGAAGACAACCGATTGATGATGTTGAACATGGGTAATAAGAGTGGATCTTTGAATCTGGTTTGAGAAGGACTAGTTTCTTGTATTTCTTTTTTGGCAAGCTATGTAAGATTGTTTGGTGCTAGAAATTTTCTTTTCCAATTCTTGAAGTATATCATCCTGCAAGCGTGCTAATCTCATTGCATCTTGTGTTCATAGGGTTATGAATCCTCAAAGACTTTTCCAAGGAAGTGTGTAAACCTCCCTAAAGAAACTCACCCATTTCTTCAGTCGCATCACATCAACTCGAGCTAATAGTTTATCAAAATGCTCAAGCTGATCTAGTAAAGAACCTTGTTCTTCCAGTTTAGATAATTTCGCAATTGGATCATCGCAATTGCTTGCATCAAAATGACTTGCCACATCTTGCAAGATCTATTGCCACCCTTTCTTTTTAGTTTGGCTATGTCCAGCTTGCCACTCAATCTAGTAATGTCATTGCCACATGAATGCCTTACCCTCCATAGACAAAAGCAAAAGTTTACCACACTGATAGTTCAGAGTCATTTCATGATAAAAGAATTGTTCAATTTTGGCACACCACTCACAATAATTATAGCCATTGGGAAATGGAATTTGAGCATGCTCCACAATCTTGCTATTTCTTTGTTGTGGTCGTTCAATCAACTTGTTATCTTGTTGCGAAGTCTCCAACAACTTCTTGAGTCCCTCATTACAAACCTTTGTTTGTTGTCTCCATTGGTTTTGACTGACCAATACCACTGTTAAAGATTTAGTTGGATATCAATCTTACTCTCTTCCTCACCTTTATTAATGGATATCCCATTTCCATATATCAAGGTCCTATATGTAACTTTTAATCACATGTAACTTCCTAACCCATCAATCCTTAGCAGAATTAGCGGTCATGCCAATTTCCACTTATTACACCAAGCTACAATTTTATTAACAAAGTTGGACACCTTTTTAGTGCTCTTCATTCTAGTAATAACATTAGTCTATGATGTTGTGCTCTATTTTCTTTTATAGATTTTGATTTTTAGTTGATTGTATATTACAGGTTGGCTTGACTGCCCAGCACATGGACAAGAATTAGGACGCATAATCCCTTCAAAGGTTCCACTTGGTAAATCTTTCAATAATTACATTCCACGGGAAACATATACTCCTAAACAAGCGATTCATCAACAAAGAGTCTTAGGTCGGGAAGTAAGTACATCAAATGCACATTAATAAACATTTTCCTTTGATTAATATCTTCTACTTTGGAAATATGTATGTATTTAAGTACATCAAGGGAGACAATAGTATTGATGTGCGCAAGTTGCCAATATAAATAGACAAGTCATGGGATGGATTTGTTTGAATCGTTTGATATGACTTTTTATCATCTTTTTTTGACTGAACTTTTTATTTTACCATGTTAAACAATTTTTCGTTTTATTGCTTCGCAACATTTAAAGGAACTTTCTATTGTTCACATATATATGTCACAATGCAATGTCCTTTACATGAATTTGGTGTAAATTGACATAAGACAACTTAGATTAAGGTTTAGGATTTAAGGAGAAAGAGGTAGAAACAAGAAGAATTTGAATAGTAGTATTTATATTTTGTACACAGAAAGATTAGTAATCACAGAAAGAGAAGAATTTGAAACATTGTGGGGTCTTTTACATGTTCTATCTGTTACCTAGATAGCTGTACCAAATATTGCGTGAATAAAAAACAATTTCAAGCAATTTAAGAGTATCCTTAAAAAAAGGGAGTATGTTTCATTATAGTGATTTTACATTGTGTTCCATGAACGAATACTTGTTTTCTTTGTAGTGTTGTGTAGAATGTGTTGCAACCAGCTTCATAGTGCTTGACTTTATGTTTTTTGCAGCTTGGTTTAGTGATTGATCTGACAAATACTACTCGTTATTATCCTCTATCAGATTGGACTAAAGAAGGAATTGGTCATGTCAAGGTAACAATATCTTTTCATCCTATTGTTTATGAAATGTTAATTGCAATTGACTTTAGATTTTCTATTTGCTTGTGCAGATAAGATGCAAAGGAAGAGATGCTGTACCTGATGATGAATCTGTAAAACAATTCTGTGATGAGGTAGCTCCTTTTTTCAGTGTTGATAGTGTTCACTGTTAGAACTTACGAGCATTACTTTTACTGATTCTTTTGATTAGTGCTCACAATTTGATAGTCAAGTATTGTCTTCTTGTTAGTGTTCCTAACAATGGTGGTACAGTGCTTGATATCTTACTTGAGGTTTTATGATTTATACTTGTTAGATATTCATTTTAGGTTCAAGATTTTTGCTCCCAAAGAACAAATGAAAAGAAATATATACTTGTACATTGCACCCATGGGCATAATCGCACAGGTTATATGATTGTTCACTTTCTTGTGCGTACGGAATCTATATCTGTTACTGAGGTGAGTAAATTTATTGGACAATTCATTGGTTTGTTTTCAATACCTGCATGAATTGAGTAATTAATGTGTTATACAATTTTGTGCTTGTTATCTTCCAGGCGATAAATAAATTTGCTTTGGCACGTCACCCAGGAATTTACAAACAGGACTATATTGACGCCCTGTACATGTTTTATCATGAAAAGAAGCCTGAAGATCTTGTTTGTCCTCAAACTCCTGAATGGAAGAGAACTTCTGATCCTGACTATGGTAGCACAACTGTCCCAGCTGTGGAAAATTATGGACACATTCCAGCACAAGTATGTCCACCTTGTTGACCTGGTTTACATAGCTTCTTAGTTATATGATTTGTTGTGCTTCCACTGGGTTGAAGGAACTCCTTACTTGGATGGATGCTTGAAGTGTAACTTACTTCCAACAAGTTTTTACGAGCACGAGTCTTCCATTTAATTATGTTTTATTTTTGTTGAAAAATATCTGGTATGGCCTGAAAATAGAATTGGCTTCACCTTTTGCATCTTTCTATTTTCTTTGTCGAGACTTAGATGTATACACTGATAACAGAAGTTTTTAGAAAGTGACTGAGATCAATATGTAGCCACATTAATATTGAATTGTTTTCCTTCTACAATTCCATTTTTTTCTCATGTCTCTGCTCTGTTGAAATAGAAAATATGACCTGTTTTTACGAACCTTAATTCTGTTTACAATTTATTTCTGGGAGTTATATATTTATGTGGACTATCCTTATGTTTGGTTCGATCTTGTAGGAGAATATTGTCAGAAATGAAGTATTGACAAATGATGATATTTTGGGAGATCCAATTCCTCCAAACCAGCTGCGAGCGATGCAAGAAGTTTGTTATCAACTGCTCAAGTTGGGCACAGGGGTGGGTTTTCTGAATTGGCTTTTTTTTGTTGAATTTATATATTTTATTGAAAATGATTTAAACTCATCGTAGTTGAGATATAATCATATAATCAAGAATGCTTTTTTTTTTGGTATAATATGTTAAAAAAAATCGTGCATCACATGTATGATTTAATTTTCATAGGAATTAGTGTTTTGGAAGTAGCACCCATTCAGTCTTTTCCTACAAAATATTAGTATGAAGAGTCTAAATGTATATAATATAAGTACTGTAATGTATAGGAAATAAGTTTCACTTAAGCAATACTTCCCTGTCTTTCTATTTCTCTCTGTCATCTCCACCTTAAAGTCAATATAACTATTAATTTTACACAAATAAAGTTATGCTATCTAGAGCAATGGGTTGTATTTGATGCATCTCAATAAAATTCCAAGAGAACATTGAAGCCAAATAATTTTTTTATTCGGAAACATTAGTTTCTCGTGAATACACTTATTCCATTAATTAATTGCATTATTTTTGCTTTATTATCTCTTTTTAGGGAAGAGGACGATCGCAGTTTCCTGGATCACACCCTGTTTCTCTGAACAGGTCCAATCTTAATACATTTGATTATTTTGGTTTTTGTTACATTGAGTTATACATAACTTTAGAATGGACTTGGCTGTTCACTGAGATGGACATTAAAAACTACTAGGTCTTAGGAATAACTACCTAAAGTATGTGTTCTCTACCGTTACTTGCCTTTCAATTGTTTAATTGGATATATGCATTATTCATTGAAAGGAGCATCTTGTGCTTTTCGTAAATTTTGTTTTAACATACCTTTTTTTTCAGAAATTTTCAAATTGGCTGACATTTATTTCACTAAATTAAAAAAACCCTTTCTATTTTTTATTAGAGCTGATGGAGAAGAAGAATAACTAAGAGCAACATAACAGGATCTTTGTGATATATTATACAGAGATGTCAATAAAGAAGTCATGATTTCATACTTTCTATTGGTTTAATTTTGGGATGGATTATTTGTCAAAACCTGTGACTAATTTCCAAACATGTTGGAAGTTCAAATTCCAGATTTCCACCCTGTATATATTATAATTTAACTTCTGTCAACTAAACAAATTTTTGATCCTTGCATTTACATAGACATTCTTTTTTGTTTTTGTTAGTCCCACATCGACTAAAGATATAGTTCAATTATTGTATATAAGTAAGTGCAAATCTTATCTTATAGGTTGATTTTGTGAAGTTGAGTTAGATTAAAAAAGTTAATTTTTAAATTTTTTATGAATATTTTAAGATTTTATTTTAATATTATTTTGTATTTACAAAATACTCTACAAACAAATTGTCAAAGGGATCTGACTAAGTTGTTATAAACTCCTTGACATGTGTTTAATTCCTACCGATAAAAAATGCTACAATTAACTTCAAATTGATGTTTAGCCTAACAAACAAATTTGGCTATTAAGTTAATGGATGTTCTGTGATCAAAAGACATTTCTTAATTCTATTCTTTTTCAGTTTTTATGAAAACTGAACAAAATATTCATTTGATGCAGTTGAGTTTGAGCGAGGAGATTAATTTTAAAACTTGATTGTAAATCTAAGTCTTCATCTTTGTTTATTATCTTCGTTGGTTTTAACAACTTACTTTAGATCATTGTTTTCTACTTTTGCAGGGACAATCTGCAACTCTTGAGACAACGATATTACTATGCCACATGGAAAGCTGATGGGACACGATATATGATGCTGATTACTTGTGATGGATGTTATTTGATCGACAGAAAATTTATTTTCCAAAGGATCAATATGCGATTTCCTTGCAGATATTCAAATGGGGTATGTATGTTTATTCAATTTACTTTGTTATCAAGTGAGTTTTATCTGTCTCGGGTATTTGGAAGCTGTGTCTTGTCTTTTATAAATTTTGTTTTAGATTTATCTAAATGATAACTCAATTGTTTTCGATTATAATCTTTTCAAGGGTACACCTGAGAGGAATCACCACTACACATTACTTGATGGGGAGATGATTATTGACAAGGATCCACACACACATAAGCAAGAGAGAAGATACCTCATTTATGATTTGATGGCAATCAATAAGGTCTCTTTGACAGAGGTACACATTTATTGACAACTACAGTGTTGAGATATTATTGACTTCTTTCATGGTTTGTCTTACTCCTATTATATTATATAAAATAAAGAAATTTAAATGATGGTCTTACTCCTATTATTGAGTTGTTATATTTTGGGGTCAACTAAAACCAAATGTATTCCTAACAAGGTATTTGTATTTCAGTTAACTAAAGTATCTCCAAACAATCATGCAGTAAAATAAGCACATGTAAGCTTCTAGTTGGATTTGAAACTGCCTCTGAATTGGGGGTCCTTTTCTTAGTAAGTTTGAAAATCCTGGATCATAAGTAATCCTTATTTCTTTTGGATCCGGCTAGACAATGCAATTAGTGAAATAATTTAAATCATCATCATCATAATCAGAGAAGCAGTGTTTTGTTTATTAACTTGTAATTAACTACTACTGATACAATTAAATATCAGATACTTTTTAATATTTCTGGGAGTGGGTTTCTAACTTCCAATGAAGTCTGGCTGCTAATGTGTAATATGCAATGCATTCCAATGAGAGTATTTGGAAAGTTGGTAAAACCTTAAAAAAGGACATACTATATATACTAGATTACGTCCACCCGGAACCCTGTAAGTCCTTGGATTGTATTTTGTGCTTGGCTGACTTTTGACATGCCCATTTGGTCTAATACATGCAGCTGCCGTTTTATGAAAGGTGGAAATTGCTGGAGAAAGAAGTAATTGAGCCTCGTAACATGGAACGAGAGGGCCTTTCAAAGAATACAAATCCTTATTATAGATATGACTTGGAACCATTTAGTGTATGTATAATGATTATTTTAGTCTTCTATTTTCAGAAACATTTTCCAGTGGGATAAGCTATATGTTTATATTTTCGTATTTTTGTTTTAGGTGAGAAGGAAGGGCTTTTGGTTACTATCTACTGTATCAAAGCTCCTACATAAGTTTATTCCACAACTATCGCATTCATCAGACGGTCTTGTATTCCAGGTAGTAATTAGTGTCTCTAGAGGACTGAACCTCCCAAGTTGAGCTTGGATGTATAGGATAGTTGGATGAACACTTGTCTTGTAGGAAACACCAGGTGGTTGAGGATGATGTACTGAACAAATGCTGTACTAGGGAACAGTCTAAATTTCTCAGTTGTTTTGTCGCATGAGTCAATATCGGGTTTTGAGAAATTTGAATACTAATGTAGTTTTGGTTTATAAAGAATACTAACTGGCTGAGAACATATCACAAATATGCATATAGGCTTTTGGTTTATCTACTTGTTCATTGTTAATAGTGATGATTCTATCAGGGTTGGGATGATCCATATGTCCCTCGCACACATGAAGGTCTTCTGAAGTGGAAATACCCTGAGATGAACTCTGTTGATTTCCTCTATGAGGTTGTACAAGTACTTCTTCTCAAGTTAAAAGTTTATATTAGTTTATTTGGTGTTATATTCTTTTCTAATATGACAATTTGTTGACTATGCCTTTGTTGACAGGTGGGAGCTGGTGATCGTCCTATGCTTTTTCTGTTTGAACGTGGAAGGAAGAAGTTAATGGAAGAGAATGTTATTTTTAAAGGTTGTACAACTTGTAGACCATCATTATTACTTTATACGATCATAATGTAATTAATGGCATCATTACTATTTATCCAGATGACAGCTAATTGCATGAACTACCCGATTTTGGTCATATTTGAAATGCGATTGAAATATATTCATTCCATTGGCAAGACCCCCTTTACAATTGAATCCGTCTATGCTGGCTATAACATAATTCTCCTGTTACTTAACTTAATATCTGGAGAGGTGAAGCCATAATTTGATTTTAATTTTTAGCTCAATGATTTTCAGATGCATCAGACATTTCTTCTTATTCCGGAAAGATCATTGAATGCTACTGGGATTCCGGGGAGCGTCATTGGGTCTGTATGCGGACCAGAATAGACAAAGCAACTCCAAATGATATCAATACCTATAGAAAGGTTATATAATACCTGTTACACTTTTCAATTCTGTTATGCAATCTTCTTTTTAGTTGTCTATATTTTTTTGTTTAGCTAATTCATGTGAAAGACCTGTTGAACAGTTTTTTGTAAATTTTTTAATACAGGTAATGCGAAGCATAAAGGATAACATCACAGAAGAAGTCTTATTGAATGAGATCAATGAGATAATTTGCCTACCTTTGTATGCAGACAGAATACAAAGGGATATCAAGGCTCATCAACATATGGTCTCTTCAAGGCGCAAGTGAGTTATATAATAAAAGCTAAGAATGCCGAATGTGGTATCTTTACTGAAAGAGCAAGCAAGACTTCGGAATGAAGTACCAGCCCAGAAGCTGTACTTTTTTTGTTCCAAGAGATTGTATTTGTGCTGCGCCATTGTCAGCCTCGAGCATAACATAGGAAAGAAGCTTAGGTTCTATGATTTTATTTTGCTAACAAGATTTTTGCTTTGGTCGCTGTTGTATATTATCAATTTTGTCTATTATTTCCTTTATTTTTATTTCTTTATTTACAGCTTATCACAAGATCATAATGGAAAAAGGCTCAACAGAAACGGCTTTAACAGGATACAATAACTCAAGATTTCATTAGTTTGTACATACTTTTTCAAGCAACTTGTATTATATTTGACACATGATAGATGTGCTACAGATAACACATTTTTGTGATACAATACTGATGCTGTTGTTGAGATCTTAAGCCCGCAATTGAAGTCTTTAACTGGGGTTGACATGACGTGAGTAATCCAGCCTTACTTTCCCAGCTTCAAGTAGACTTGTAGATAGGGAGTGATATATGGTCATCATAATATATGAGATATTACAAAGACTTGCTCCACATTCATTTATTTTTTCCTGAGCTGTATCTTTTACGAAGTTATAATTTTATTAAATAAAAAAAGATGTATACATCTTTATCCGTATTGCTAAGGTAGTTTAATGCCACACTCTACACGTGTACTTTCTGCATGCAGCGTATGAAAATAGAACATTAGTTGCACTGCACCGACAATATTTGACATGGGTTTATGTCCTCAACGGTCCATCACCAACCAGTTTCTTTTATCTCCCTCCCGGAATCTTCAAAAAATGCCTCTTCCTTCTCTCTGCAAAAGGTTCTGGTTCTGGTTCTTGGGCATCTCCCTCTTGTTGTCTCTAACACCCACACTCCAAATCCCCTTGGTAGCCCCAATCTCAAAAGACCCCTCCTCCCAACTCTTCACAGTCTCCCTCTTCCTCAAAACCCCACTCCAGCACACCACACTCCATCTCGACCTCGGTTCCTCCCTCACCTGGCTCCTCTGCGACTCCACCTACACCTCCTCCTCCTCCCACCAAATCCCCTGCAACACCTCCTTATGCGACTCCTTCCCCTCCAACGCCTGCTCCAACGACTCATGCGCCCTCTTCCCGGAAAACCCCCTCACAAGAACCACCCTTCTCGACACCGCCCTCATCGACTCTCTCGCCCTTCCCTCCTACGACACCTCCTCCCAGAGCCCACTCGTTCTCATTTCCGATTTCATCTTCTCCTGCGGCGGCGCTCATTTGCTCCAAGGCCTCGCTACCAATGTGGCCGGACTAGCCGCTTTGGGCCGGTCCAATTACTCCCTCCCGGCCCAAATAAGCACCGCATTGAGTTCCCCTCATTCTTTCTCTCTCTGCTTGCCCTCTTCATCCAACACAGGCGCAGCTATCTTCGCCTCCACCACCATCTCTTCCTTCTTCTCTTCCAAAATTGACCTCACTTACACCCCCCTCATCCTGAACCCCGTCGCCGACACTGTCGTCACCCACAACTCACAACCTTCCGATGAGTATTTCATAAACGTCACCTCCATAAAGATCAACGGCAAGGCTCTTCCGATCAACGGCTCCATCTTAACCGTTGATGAAACCGGCTTCGGTGGGACCAAGATCAGCACTGCGGAGCCCTACACCGTTTTGGAAAGTTCCATTTACAAACTCTTCGTCCAGTTTTTTGTTAACGAATCCTCCGCTTTTAATTTAACGGTGACGGAGGGCGTTGAGCCCTTTGGCGTGTGCTATCCTGCGGGAGACCTGACGGAGACAAGAGTGGGACCCGCGGTTCCAACCGTTGATCTGGTGATGCAGAGCGAGGAAGTGTTTTGGAGAATTTTCGGGGGGAATTCGATGGTGAGGATTGAAAAGGGAGGAGTGGATGTGTGGTGTTTGGGTTTCGTGGACGGTGGGAGCCGTAGGAGGAGTGCGGTTGTGATTGGAGGGCATCAATTGGAGGATAATGTAGTTGAGTTTGATGTTGACTCAAATAGATTTGGTTTCACCTCATCTCTGTTGCTTCAGGGTACCAACTGTGCTAATCTCACTCTCACTAATCTTACCAATCCCATTAGTTAGTTCCTTCTTACAACATGTACATCTGCTCTTAATCATGCTTGCAACTTCTCTCTTTATTTATTGCAACATTTTGAACTTTACATACACAAAACGTACCTATTGCTTCTCGTTCTGGCTGGATTTTTCAGACTTGACCTCAACCTAGGGGAAATAATGATTTTCCATACTAACTTATAACATATGTAACACTAACTCATATTCTCCCCGAGACTTCAACATACTATTTGTATATTAGATCATATATAAATTCACAATAAGATTTAAGTATTCAAAATCATCTATGAACAAATATTCAAAATCAGATCAAGTTACTCAAATATATAATAAAAATAATCTAATTCATCAATAAAAATCCAAAAAAGTGAAGAAAAAAAAACAATTTATTTAAGATATTTCATCTCTTTCTTAATCATTATCTTTGAAAAAAATACTTTAGTTGAAATTTATTTAAAGACAAGTTAACTTTAAGTTTTTTACATGAAGGTATGATAATTTTTTTTTTAATAATACATATATAATCTAATATTTCTGATTATATAAGTTTTTTTTTTATTTTTATAATTATAATAAAAAAGTATACAACAAATTTATGAATTTTAAAAAAATACTTTATTTATTCTTTTTAAATTAAAATCGTATTAAAATTGTTAGATATATTATTAGATATATTAAAAAGTTGACTTTAAGTCTAATTCAACATAACTCGTGTATGAGCCTATATAGGATGGTCTGGTAGACCTAACATAAATACTCGTTATGATAGTTTATAAATGATTTTGATACCAAACTTTAAATTTAACTCAATTTTATAAAATCAATGAGATTTACATTATTTATATATATATATATTATTATTTTTAGTCAATATGCTATTTTTAATAAAATAAAATAAAAATAATAATTAGACTCTATATGTCTCTGAGAAGTACATAGTATTTAATGACATTTACTTGTTCCTAATTTGCGAGAAGATATCTAATGTTCTTTCTCCAAAACCAAGTCAGATTGATGAGCATCTGTACTAAGCTTCCAAAAAAAAGATGATGATATTTCCGGGAAGTAATTAAGGTGAAAGTAAAGTTATTAATGTATGAGGGCAGAACAGTTTAGGATTTATGATTAGGTCATCTTCATATTGTGGGTCTCTTTCATCAGTTATAAACATAAGGTTTGTTTGGTTTAATAATAGGAAGTAGTGGGCTTCTTTCGCTAAAACATCTCGACTGCTTATTCAGCACGTTCTTCTCTCATCCTCATAAATATTTTTGGTATTTCAAAAATGCCTTTTTTTAATATTTTAAACTATAATATTTCAGTTTTTTTTCAAATTCGTAATTAGCTTATGGATTATGTAATATATAAGTTTTTTTATATATATTATTAGTTTCTGGATTATATAATCTGAAAGTCTTTTTTAATATGATATTAGCTTTCAAATTATGTAATTTAGAAGTCTTTTTTCATATACTTGTCTGGATTACATAATGTAAAAATTACTCTCAAATTCAGACTTCTAAATTATATAATCTGAAATATTATATTTTTTAAAATATATTATCTCTAAACTATTTTTGAATTTAAAATTATTTTTCAAATTATATAATCCAAAATATAAGGTGATATAAAAAAAATAAAATAATATTTTCATGTTTTGTACTAGTTAAAAGAACATAATAGAGTTGCAGGAAGAAAGAATCAAATATCTCATACTCCATGAATCACATTCTCTCACACGGACTCCAAATAATAGAAGACCAAATCATAAAAGAGACAATAAGACTAGATTACCAGTACACCCTTAACTATATTTTTAAACTAAAACTTTATATTTATTTATTTTTCTAATATTTTATAAGTGTGTAATGGATATATTGATATTTAAAAAAAAATAAAAAAATACTAAGTTTTCTTTTAATAATCTAGAATATAAAGAATATGTGCCTACACATTTTTATCTCTTTATCTAATTTAAAAATAAAAAGTGGAATAACTGATAACTATATCTCTTCCATCCAAGCATTTGCATATATACACACGCAAAGATACATTCACACAAAAAGTTTTCTATATTTAAATATTTGTTATAAATTCAATTATAGATAGGAAGTGATTCTATTAGTTAACTAATCTTATTAAAATAAGTTGTAATATATGATCTTATAAAGTTTGTTTAAATTTTATGTTAATCTTATAAAATGGATTATTAGATAACATTTCCACCCACTTATTTTACTAAATACTGTAGTGAGCGTGTAATCATGAAAAAAATATTGTAACAAAACAAACTTCTAACTAAAACCACCAAACTAATATTAGTAGAAGCTTTGTAGTACATTGAGTTGTGTATTGTGTAGTGTACTTAACATTTGGTACTTGGTTTTCAAATCCTGCCTTTTTCAGATGGGCCTCATCTCAAGACAAACAGTGCTACAACCTCTGTTTTTCCCCTGTTCCGGTGACAGACCAGAGTCAAATTCAGAATATGTTAGGTCAGAAAATGAGTCAAAAAGAATGTCATAGCAGACCACGTTGTTTTGTTGTGATATACTAAACTGCTATCAGTTGGAATTACATTGTCATCTTGAAACAATTGTGGGACACCATGAATGGTGATGTAACATGAAAGCTATGGTCCCAATTTTAACTATTTCGGTGCCATCATGCAATACTTCACAACCCACACAGATGCTACATCTTCACTTCGAGTCTTACACAATGTTATTATATACATGTGAGTATGTCTTGCAGACAGCAAAATTGTTTGTTGTAAGCACATGTTACACGAAGGACTTCATAAAAGGTAGTGATTGATGCACTAGTGTTCTCCTTGGCAAGCCAAGTGCATCTCCCCTAAACAGAAAACATGTTCCACTAACTGTGTCTCATTCAATACCAAAATCATCCTCACATGCTCAATATAGAAGCAAATATATGAACCAAGTCTTTTCTTAAAGAGGTTTGCAATTTGTGTGTTACTTAATATTCACGAGTAATTTGATAGCCGTCTATAAGAGTACTACGATAAATTAAATTTTAATAAATTTTTATTAGGATAGACTTTGAAGAATTATGATAATATGTTAAAACTTTAAATCTAACTTAATTCTAAATTTAAAAGATAAGGTTTATAATCACTTATATAACTAATTTTAACTTTATATTTAAGCACGAGAGATCTTCAATATCTAATATATAAAGGGATTGTCGATTATAACTTTTTTGCTTTACATCATTTTTGTCTGATTTTACCCTTATTTAATATATTTAATTTTATTAGTACAATGAAGTATTTTATCATTTAATATAAATTACTTAAAAATAAAATAAAATATTTTTTTAATTTTTAAATTAATATTAATGTACACTTTTTATACGTAAACTAACTCTTTTTTTAATTCCTTATTTTAAGGTAATAACAGGAAGAAAGAGAGAGCATACTCTCACCAATTTTCCAATCAAATCTCACATATAAAATAAAATAACTTCAAGTAAGCATCATCACACTCAAAACTTTCAATGAAAGAACAGAAAAAACTTGAAGAAGAAGAGAGACTTAAACTAGAGAAAAAGAAAAAAAAAAGGTTGTTTAATTAATTAATCATTTTTCTTTTACATGTTAATTTTTTTTTTCAATTTCGACTTATCCAAAATTAGTTCTATATGTATTTTAAATTAGTTCTGTAGTTATGTATGTGAAAGTTGAGTAAAAGAGGAAAATGTGGGTACAAAGGCGCAATAACAACGCTTGTGTTTCTGTTAGTTTATTATAATATATATGGAAGTTACTCTTATGTGTACGAAAAATGATGGTTTTATAACTCTTAGAGTTATATATGATTCTTGATAAGTTTAAATATAAATATGTATAATAAAAGATAAATTTGTAATTAAATGATATGAAAATAGTATTAAAATAATAGTATTAAGAGTTGTATATGATTGTATAAAAGAATAGAGTTGTAAATTTATATTAGCGCATGTATAAATACTTATACCTGCTGGTTACCCATATCTGTAACTTCTTATACGTAATCAATTTACAGTTGCAACTGCAGAGGCAATTTAGGACTTTGTTTATTCCTTTAAAGCAATTCAGCTTCCTTACTTGACCATGCATTCTACACTAATTGCAACCTAATCCAGTGGAGTTAATCTGTTTTTTAAGGAACAGGATTAGTTTAGAAAAGGTCAAACATTAAGAACTGTAATGTTTCCCATTTTGATGACTTGCCTAATTGTCTTCTTACTTTCATCAGAACAAAGGTTTGCAAAGGCCATTGTTTTTTTTATTGGAGCATTCCTTGTATAGTCATGAAATATGAATCAATTCAGTCATTGTTTTGTATATTAAAAACTGGTGCTTAATATAGTTAATTAATTTCCTTCCTAGGCATTTGGGTTTTCATTTCATTTTTATGTAGGCATTTCTAAGAGGAAAAACCCAACATCACATATGTTAGTGTCTAAATTCTATTTTAAGTGAAGAGAACTTTCATTTTACAAGTCAATATTTTACAATTGAGTTAAACCTTTCTTTTTTTAAGATAATATTAGAGTTTACTTTAAGTTTATTAAAATTATCGCTTTTCTTATTATTGTCACCCCAAACCCAATAATACTAAATGTGAAAAGGTGTATTGAAAAAAAAAATGGAAGTTTAAACTAAAATTAATGTGAAAATAATATATAAGAGTGATGAATTTTTTTATCTTACAAGTTAATATTATGAAATTATCATAGAAAAATATTAAAAATATGAGAAATATATATATATATATATAATTATCTCAAAATATATTAGAGGATCTCTTTATAATTTATAGGAATATATTTTGTTATGTTTTAATTATTGTTATAAAATCAAATGCACTCATGTCACTATAAGAAAAAATGAGGTTTATTTTCATATTATCTGGGGTTAAAACTTCTATTAAGTCATTTACCTAAGGTTGCAGTTTTCTCCAATTTTTTTAAATCTCAGGAAAAATATTTCAGAACTCCTGTTAAATATCATGAGTTTAAGAACCTCCATAAAATACCATGAGTCATCTCTAATGATTCTCCTGACTTCTCTCTTCTACTATAGACACATTGCTCTCCGACATAGGCTTAATGATCGTCGACGACAATCCTAGCAAGGAATCACAATTCAACCACACTTATGTCTATTATATCTATCTAAGGAGAAGACACACTAAATAAGACACTATCTTCTTCTTACTCCAATATTGTTTCTTCCATCACCTTAATGCCCCAACTTGGGACACAAACCAGTGTTACCTAACTCGACAACAATTGGTGTTTATCACTAGTTTATATATCCTAAATAATTGTATTATTTATCAGATGTGGGCTTCAAATTCATGTGTTTTCTTGGTTAAAGATTGTAAGAACATATTGCGAGGAGAAATTACTTTATTACTTCTCACATTCAAAATAAATGTCTTAGATGCATTTTAAAATAAAGGTCTTAAAATGAAGGTCTTAATTATTAGATGCATTTTAAAATAAAGGTCTTAATTTAAAATATTTCAAAATTATGAGAATTAAATATTAACAATTATAACTAAAATTAAAATTGCACATAAAATATATATACGTACATCAAAAGTTAAAACAAAATAACTCAAAATTTTTAAAGTATGAATTCGTAAAAAAAAAACTAGAAATTATATAAACTAACTATTATCAATCATAAAAAAATATGCAAATATTGTTAAAATACTTATTATTCAATATTAGTCGTTGAAATAGTATTCAAATATATTTTTTAACATATAAATGAAGTAAAGAAATAGTTTTGTTGTTCTAGTGGAAACTAAAATATTTGACATGTCAAAGTTACAGTTAACAGGTTGATCCAACTTATAAGCAACATCAATTGAATTATCCGGGTTTAAATTGGAAAATATAAGTTTCGGACACCTTTTTCTCAAATTTCTTCCATACAAATCCTTTTAATAATAAAATATTATATTCAACTAATAAAAAATAATTTAAAATAAAATAATAATATTATTGGTTATAGAGTTTGAAAAAAAAAAATACTAGTATATATCAAAGTATCATTCTCCTACACAATTCAATGCATGTGTGATTAAGTAGCTCAATAATTGACTGGATCAGGGTTCCTAATAAAATGAAACCATATATAGTAAAAAGTAAAATTTATTCAAATAAAAAGCTATGGATATCAATGTCGCTAAAGTACCATAAAAAATATGAATGTCCTTAGATAAATATTCCATCCGTACAATTGAATTTTACTTGAAATCACTTTAGCTAGCCAGGTTTCTTCTGACATCGGCCGAATAAAGTACTAAGTAAAAGTATTTCTGATTTATAAAAATGCAAATATTTTGAAATTTATGTTGTTATTTATATATATTAAAAAATAATTTTAAGTTTAATTCCACTTTACATTCACATGTATATTATAAAATATTTTAATATTTTAATATTTGGTCTTTGATCAAATCTATGTTGTGATCGAGTAAAAGACCATATATTTTAAGGCTATCTTGGTATGATCTTGTGAGATAGGAGGTAGATGCTACCCAGGCTCAAACTTCTCTACGTGTATAAGAGACAAAATTTGTAGATAAAAAAGAAACGAATAACAAGATCTTATCACCACAATTTTATGCTCTACTTCTACAGCCCCACCATAGAAAGAAAGAAAAAGAACCTTGTGCTCACGGTCCACTCATGTTGTTTCGCAAACACCTTAATTAGCTAGCTTCCTCTTCAGAGCACATACACAAACTTTTCCCACCAGACATGTTTTGTTTCATTTCATCTCACCACAAAATCAAACTAATCCTCTCTCTTTGTTTTTCAAAAACAAGAAATAAATACTTTTACGTGATAATATCGAGGGTTGAAAATCGCTGACCTGATAGCAACATGCAGTTGAAAAGAGAAGATGGGATTGACCCGAGACCGCGTCACTGATTTAAAACCATGGGAATATTTTGTGACGACCACTATATATTTTCTTCTTCACTGATAATTATTCCTAGACTTTGTTTTACAATCTTCAACAAATCGATACAGAGAGTGATACTTTCGTTTCTTTTACCTATAAATACCAACAAAACCATTGTTGTCAATCTCACACACTGCACAACTAAAGTTCCTTTCAAAAACTTTGAACATACGTGATATATATGCATATATAAAAGTATATAAACACACTAGTTATTCTGGTAGTTTTCTCACTCTCAGTTCGTTTAATTTCTGACCCTTTTATTCGATGAGCATGACGATGTCGAGAGTGATGTGTAGACCAACACAGCCTCTGAAAAACGTTCCTTCCAGTGGACAAAGCCAGATGATGAGGCCAAAAGAGAAGGTGGTGTTGGTGATGGGAGCAACAGGGAGCGGGAAAACGAGGTTGTCGGTGGACTTAGCAACATGTTTTCCCTCAGAAATCATAAACTCTGACAAAATGCAAGTCTACGAAGGGCTTGAGATTGTGACGAACAAGGCCACCAAAGAGGAGCAGCGGGGGATCCCACATCATCTGCTGGGGATACAGAACCCCGACACGGAGTTCACGGCCTCCGACTTCTGCGACGTCGCCTCACGCGCCATCGAGTCCATCACGCGCCGCGACAAGGTTCCGATAGTGGTGGGAGGATCCAACTCGTACATGGAGGCGCTGGTGGAGAGGTTCGGGCCGCGGTTCGAGTGGTGCTTTCTGTGGGTCGACGTGTCCGTGCCGGTGCTCCATTCCTACGTGGCGCAGCGCGTGGACCACATGCTCCGTTGCGGAATGGTGAACGAGTTGAGACCGTTTTTCAACGTCAACGGCGATTACGCTCGTGGGATAAGGAAGGCCATTGGGGTTTCCGAGTTCCACGCGTACTTCCGGCGGGAGGCGACGGCGAGCGGCGAGACGAGGATGCGGCTGCTGCAGGAGGCGGTGAGGGACGTGAAGAGGAACACGTGCCACTTGGCATGCAAGCAACTTGGGAGAATCCACATGCTCCGTAGTGTTGAGGGGTGGAAGATCCACCGCGTTTGCGCCACGCCTGTGTTTCAGAAACGTGGCCACGACGCCAATGAGGCTTGGAATAACATGGTGGCGCAACCCTGTGCCTCCATTGTTTCTCAGTTTCTCAGTTCTGCCAATTCCACTTCTGGGAGAGTCGCACCTTCTATGCAACCAAACTAAACCAACATGCAGTTAAACCTAATACATCTTTTTCTTTCGTCAACTTTTCAATCTTCATGTTCGTGTGTATGAACATTATCTGTCGAAATTATTTTATAGTCTAAGATCGTTACATGTTCATGTTCTTTCTTGATCTCATCTTCATACGGGGATCATTTTACTCATTGTCTTTACTTCTGTATTGAATATCTCAGAAAAAAAAAATACCAGTTCTGTTATTTTTACAACCAATATCTTTTTGTTTTATCTGTTGATTTTTCTTATCGATGTGAGAACCTTTTTGAGTGTTTTTGTTTCATGAAGGTAAAATCTATTTCCAGGAATAAATTTTTTGAGAATGTTACTCTCCTGTTTGTTAATATCCTTGGGTGATGCTCCCAGAAAGTGAGATTATAACAAGATTTATTTCGATTTTGTTCCCATGGTGACACTTCATAAATTTCATTTTAATAACTATTTTAAAATTTCAAAACATTTCTAAGAATGTTAAAATCTAACCAAGTAATTTTTAAAATTTCCCTAAAATAAAATTCCAAATAATATAATTTTGAAACAAACATTTTCTAAGGGATAAAATTACACAATCAGATAATTGAAAATTTTGATTAACACAATTAATACTTGGAATATACTAGAATCGCAGAATTTCAATATTTGACGGATAAAATGTTATTAAGTCTTTTATAAAACATCATAATAAGACAAATAAGAAAACATCATAAAAGTATAAAAGTATATAAAAGTATATAATTTTACACATAATTATAAGGAGGAAAGTTGATTAAATGTGTGTCTGAATATAAAGATTTTCCTTTCCTTTTATTATTACTTAAAAAGTCAGAATTTTTTCAAACCGGAAGCGGCGTCAAAAAACACAAAAACACGTACATAGTTATTAAAACAAGAAAATCTAAATACTAAATTCTTCCATTCGTCGTGGAGGAGAATGAGGAACGAGATCAACCAAGTAGAAGTGAACGATCAGTGGTGCGATGATAAGGAAAATGTTAAGGCTAAGGTCAAAGAGTTTTTTAAAGCCAGATTTGATGGGATGTCTGAGCCTCAAGTTAGGTTGGACAATGTTCGTTTCAACTCCATTTCTGATGAAGATAATGCGTTGCTGGTCGGAGCTGTTTTTGATGAGGAAGTTAAGGATGTAGTTTGGAGTTGTGATAGTTCGAAGAGTCCTGGTCCAGATGGTTTCAATTTTAGCTTCATTAAATTTTGCTGGGAGTGCCTTAAAGATGATTTTGTTTTAACAGTAAAAGATTTTCTGGTCAACATAAAGTGGCCTTGGGGGTCAAATGCTTCGTTTATTTGTTTGATCCCTAAGACAGATAATCCGCAACAATTTAGAGATTTCAGACCCATCTCGCTGGTAGGGTGCGTGTATAAAATTGTGTTGAAGATTTTGTCTATTAGGCTGAAAAAGGTGATTAACAAAGTCATTGATGCTAAGCAATATTCTTTTCTTGAAGGAAGGGGGCTTATGGATGATGTTCTAGTGACCAATGAAGTCTTAGATGAGATGAAGATGAAGAAAAAAAGTTGTGTTTTCTTCAAGGTGGACTACAAAAAGGCTTAAGACTCCGTGAGGTGGGATTTCATTTATTATATGTTAGGTAGACTTGGTTTCTGCGAAAAGTGGATCTCTTGGATTAAAGCTTGCTTGGAATAAACGTCAGTGTCAGTTCTCGTAAATGGGAGTCCTACTAAGGAGTTTATTCCGAAAAAAGGCTTGAGGGAAGAAGATCCTCTTGCACCGTTCTTGTTTCTTATAATTGCTGAAGGTTTAGTTAGGGTGTATAGAATCGGCCGGATAGGGGTAGATCAGACTGAGATTCTCCGTTTAGCGACTATTTTAAATTGAAATGTGATGGAAACTCCTTTCAAATACTTGGGGATGCTTGTAGGGGAGTGTCATAAGAGGGGAATGTCTTGGGACAAAATGGTTAGTAGAATAAAGAGCAGATTAGGCAACTGGAAGGGTAAATTCATCTCAATGGTTGGGAGGATCTATCTGATTAAATCTGTCTTGTCGTCTATCCCACTATTTCATCTCTCTTTGTTCAGATTGCCATCTATTGTGCTGAAGAAGATAGTGAGTCTGCAAAGGAACTTTTTGGGGGATAAGGCTCTAAAGGGAGGAAGATTACATGGAATAAAGTTTACTTGTCTAGGGATGCGGGCGATCTTGACATTATAAATGTTAAGCAATTCAATATACCTTTGCTGGGAAAATGGATTTGGCGTTTGAATTCGAACAAGGGTGGTTTGTGGAGGGAGGTTATTGAGTATAAGTATGAGGGTTGGAGAAGTCTGAAAGAGCAGAGGGCTAGGAACAACAAAGCCTCTTTGTGGTGGAGAGATTTAGAAGTCATAGGAATGGGGAGAGAAGTTCAAAGACTGTTATAATTGGGAGGTTGGAAAAGGGAGACATATTTTGTTATGGGAAGACGACTGGTAGGATCTGGAGTATTGGAAAATAGATTCCCAAGGTTGTTTTCTCTGTTTGACAATAAGGAGGCAAAGTTAAGCGAATGCGGAGTTTGAATCAATAATGTTTGGCAGTGGAACTTAACTTGGAGAAAGGGGTTTTTGCTTGGGAAGAGTCTCAAGTATGCTAGTTGTTTAAGGTGGTGTCCTGTAAGAGTCTCACCTTGGAGACTGAGGACAGATGGGTTTGGAAGGGTTGCGAGTCTGCAGATTTTTCTGTCAAGTCTGTTTACGGTTTATTAAGGGGGGAGGAAACAGAGGATTGTTTGAGGATGTACAACTTTTTCTGGAGGATTAAGACTCTTCCTTCAGCTCATGTCACTTCTTGGAGGGTGATTGAAAACATGATTGCTACCAAGGTCAACCTGGTGAGACGTGGGGTTAAAGTTGAGAGCAATTTTTGTTATTTGTGTAGGGTGTTAGAGGAGTCGACAAGTCACATTTGTTCTTTGGTTGTAGAGTCGCTTGGCTAGCTTGGAATCTTTGTTACGCTTGGTTAGGAGTGAGTTCGATAAATCTTCTTTCTCCTGGGTCACATTTCAAGCAGTTTAAAATTCTTGATGCGACCACTTAGTTAATCTTATTTTGGATAATGTTTGAATTGAGTTAGTAAGTGAGATTTGGAGGCATAAGAATAATTGTTTATTCAACGGGGGAGTGGTAAACTATTTTGAAGTCTTCTCCTTGACACAGGTTAAGGTTTGATCTTGGATATTGTCAAAGGTACCATCAACGAGTTTCTCGTTCTCTGATTGATGTCTAGAACCTCTCATATGTATGTACTCAATTAATAGTTGTTGATAGGGTGACGGGATTGGTCTTTGAATTTTAAGTCATTTTTAGCTAGTTGTGATAAAGTAGGTAGTCAGGATTTTCTTGAAGTATATATCTCTTTTACTTTGCAAGAAGGTTGGACCACCTCTAAAATGGACCACCCCTAAAACGGACTACATTTATTAAATCTTTTCTTGCTGATAAAAAAAAAAGTTAAAAAGTTAAACCAAAAGAGAAAAACACACATGATTTAGCTTTTTAGAGGTGGAGTTAATCAACGAGAGTTGGTAATTTTACTCTCTGCTTTTTCTATGTTAATGTTCCTTCGATGGTTTTTTCTTTAGAAAAAAAAAAAAAAACAAAGATGCTGTAAGTGAGATGAAAATGTTTCGTATAAGGTGTATATTGATTTCTCGACCTTTTGACTTTCACCCCTACCTTGTATGATTGCATTAGAATCCTCATTGGTCAAATTATCATTACAAAGTTTTCATGCAAATGCTTTTTGAACTAAATCATATGCTATGGGAGAAGAGAAAAGAATAATTTCAACTTTCCCTTTTCTTTTTTACAATAAAATGAAAGAAATATTTTTCTGATCAATTTATAAACTAATTTTGATGTCTTTTTTTTTTAATTTAAATAAGTATATGCATAATATGTTAAATACTTTTAATTTTAGTTATATGTGGGATTTTGGTAAGAAAAAATAGCTTATAAAGTTTTTTTTTTTTAATCATTGTTTTAATAAAAATATTTTTTTTAAAAAAAGTTCTGCCATCAAACATTGGAATCAAATTTACAACTTTCTTTGGTTCTCCTTCCTATTTCTCTCTTTCTATCAATAATGTATGAAGGAAATGATGTTGGGGTAACTTTCTTGAATCCTAAAGGCTTTTCAAAACCTTCAACAAATACAAGGTTAGCTCAATCTAAAAGCAGATAAATTCAATTTTAATTTTTATAGCATTTTTCAGAATATGTAAAAAAGACAACAATTGTTTGAAAAACAACATTACTGGCCTTCTTAGAAATAATCCATTATTTATCTGAAAAGGGCTTCTCATCCTACTCTAGTATTGTGTTTGGCTTTAGTATATTTTGAAATTTTTTCTCCTAGAAATAAAAAAATGTGGAACACACACAATTTAATATAAAATAAAATAAATATTTTTAAAATGAATAAAATGTAAAATTTAAATTAAATAGTTTTTGGAATTTTTCCTTTCAAGTGTATCCTATTTATTTCAATTCTTAAAGATTTGAAAATGCACCTTCCAAATATTTTTTAGTTTAGAAATAAATTTTACCGTACATAATTATAAAATTACTAAATAAATTTAACTTTATTTAAAAAAATGCTTTCATCTTTAATTTTAACATAACTTTTAAGATTAAAAAAATATAAATATTGTTCATAAACTTTCTCTCTTTTTATATAAACTATCCATCTTAAAGTATTTGAAATAGATATAAAATAAAATAAATTTTATAACAATTTGATGAGTCTTTTCAAAAGTTGAAAAGAAAATCTTATCTTAATATACAACGGCTAAGTTTTCAAGATGCTTTGGAAAATGTTTTCTAACATGTTTTAATCATAGCTTAGATTACAAACATGTCATGGAAAGTTGAGTCTTCATTTTGAATTACCAATCATAAAATTGTGGTTGGAAATGTGTATATTAGTGTTACAGTCCTGGTAAAAAAGTATATTAATTTAGAAGAAAAGGTAGAAAAAGAATCTATGTGACAAAATACTTTAGACTTAAAAATACGTTTAATATTATAGTAGCATGCATGTAACTTAAAGCAAAATAATGGGTTAAAAAGTAATAAAAAGAAGAAACAAAGAATTCGGCGTGACTATACCTTAGCTCTCACCATTAACCACTTTTTTTTTTTTTTTATTCTTCTTACATTTGATTTTAATTTACATTTAGCTATATTTTACAGTAAATCATTCTAATTATCCTGAAGTTGTTAAAGTTATATATACTAATTTTAATCTTTTTTAAGCATTTAATTTTCCATATTAGAAAACTATCATAATATTATAAGAAATGCCACTGATGAAGGACAATCAGAGCTTTTTTTATCACCGAAGAAAATTGTGTCTACACTAACAAATTTTCTATATTCAACTTATATATAATCCAATTTTTTTAATAAATTAAATTAAAATAAATTACTTGAAGAAATGTTTCAATCTTTATAAAAAAAATACATATAATATACTCACTACAAACAAGTTTGATACATAAAAGTCAAGATAACATGTGACATTGTCCAACAAACATTACTTTAATTTTCCTTGTTCTTTTATCTTTCATGGTTTTTGTTTGACTTACCCATATCTCACATAATCTTTCCATCACCCGTGTCTTCTTTCCAATTCATGTTCTTTGCATGTAACAAGCAATTGGAACAACATCTTGTAACATGTGTAATTCCTCTTCTTGCGGGTGACATTTTTTCACCGATAATATTTAGTCCACATAACATGTGTAATTCCTCTTCTTGCGGGTGACATTTTTTCACCGATAATATTTAGTCCACATAACATGAATCTCATTCACAAGATATTAAATCTATAATATTTTGGTCATTGTATAAAATTTCACTTGAATGTTATATCTGATAAATTCAAACAAAAAAATTGAGATGGATCTTATAAGATTGAAATATTTTTAAAATTCTTTATTGATATGACATGCTACTTTTTCCAGTCATTCCTTTCAAATAAATCGTAATTTTACAAGTTCTATTTCTACCAATAGTATCGATGAAGCGATTGCTTTATAGAAATGTGTACAAAATATAGTCGTTCTTAAAAGTAGAATACTCTACCATTGAATTAGCATTTAAAGGATGATTCAACTTTTATAAAAAAATGTTTTAATCAAAATACGGAAAAATAGAAAAAATCTCCCGTCTCGTACAAAAGTAAATACTATTTGTATAATTTATGTTTACCATATCGTATAGTTTATTTTTATGTGTTGTGTGAAGTGTGTTATAGGAGCAATATAAACTGAACGTATAACATAATTTATCATATACATTATTATGATTTATATGAATATTTTTAATCTTGGAAACTGAGAAGAAGTTTTCATTTTTAATTTGGTGTCTCTTAAAAAACATATATTTTTAACAAGTATTAATATTTTATAACTATAATCACACAATATTATATTTACATTTACAGTATTTGTTTTATAATATATATTATAGAGCATCATTATTGTTTTTGAGCTTATACACTTTTATGATTTGGCAGTACGTAAAATTAAAATTAAAATATCAATTTATTTTGAATTGATTCGATTATATATTATATATCGAAGATTTGATTAGGTTGAATTAGGATTAAAGAATAACCTTATTAAATTTTATGGTCAAGAAAAAGGAGCGCAGTTGAGAAGGCCAACATGATCGCCGGTCGATGAAGCGGCGATCTCCGTGCGTGCGTAGTCGGTGGTCGCCGAAGTTATGCATCATCGCCGTTTTTGAAGAACAGAAGTTCAGATATTGGAAGTGAGGGGCGATGTGGATGAGGACAC
>Ga0123342_1002747_pt1 | contig 28964 bp, 14 predicted proteins | sample Turbeawhitnodule_FD_89960 | JGI IMG/M metagenome (GOLD analysis project Ga0123342, IMG submission 89960) | Root nodule microbial communities of legume samples collected from Mexico - Turtle bean Mexico white nodule | ecosystem: Host-associated > Plants > Roots > Nodule | place: Mexico: Nepantla... | reverse complement strand
TATAAATAAATATTTATATATATAAAAAAAAAAAAAAAATTTTATATATATATTTTTTTATAAAAATAAAAAAAAAAAAATATATATATATATATATATATATATATATATATATATATATATATATATATATATATATATATATATATATATTATACTCATTTCATATAACCTGCTCTTCAATTTTACATGATGATGGCTCCCTTAATCTACCAAATGCCTAGTTCTTAGTACATACTACTAGGAACTTGTTTTTCCTTTTTCATAGAAAAAAAGAAGTTAATTCTAAAGAACATTTTTATTACATTTTCATAGCTTCTTTCTGGATGCAACAAGTTTCTTGATGCATTCCAAAACCTTCAAACTTTTCATCACTGTCAACTGCAAGCAAAATTTTGATATTTATTGTTCACTTTTGCAATCATTGCTGTTAGTGCACCAATGTACCTGTTTTCACAGTAAAGGAACACTTCAATATTCTCACTAGCTTGTTCTTATATACTTGCATTGATTTGCACAAGACTACAAAATCTATGAACAGATGAAATTAGAAGCTGATTTAAGAGTATTTTTAGATAAAAAAAATTATGTATTAACAGTTTTTACACTGTCATCCAATAACATCACATCATTAATTTGTTGAATATTATAAGAACTGCTTTAAAAATCATATATAACATAGCATCTGAATGGATGATTGTGTATGAAAAAACAAACTCTTAAATTAATAATTAATGTACATTTGTCTTAGTTTATGAATAATGATCCAATGCTATGCCACTACAATGTTCGGAAACTGGATTTCTAAGAGCAATTTTACTCTCTAAACTTCAAAAATGCACTTTACAGTGGTCAGATTCTTTCTCTTGCAACACCATGCATCAGTGTCAAGAGTCATTCTTGTTTTGTTATGATATCATAATAAAATTTGGCTGGTGACTTACGAATTTTCAAGAATAATATGAACTTCTTGTGGATACAAGATCATCATCAATGTTCTGAAAGTTATAAGTTGAAGCTTTCTTCTTCTGTCCCCTGAACATAACCTCAACTTCTACATTAAATGTTGAACAAACAGGTCGATGGTCTGAGAACTTAAATTCCTTGCGGACGTATGAAAGTTGATGGATTCCCCTTCCATGCCACAAGATTCTGTCGCACCTGCAACATTCTCCATTGTTCAGATTTGAAAGAAAGAGAGTGAATGCATGATTAGGATCCCAAATGATGATACTCATTATGTATAACAAGTTCATTGACTTTCATAATAATAGCTCGAAAAGTCATACACAGACAGTGATGTTTGATTGGTTGACAGTGTCATTAGTTAAACTCTCTCAGTTTCTTAAACAGACAGGTTTTCAAGAAGTGAACTTTGTTTGAATGAAAACAAGAATGTTAAATCATCACTATACAGGCTATAATCCTAACTAGGTAATCATTTGTAAAATTCGTCAGAAACTAGTACAAGGTATAGTTTTTTATACAGGTTCTGAGAAGGTCCATGATCTTATGGATTCTGGTTTGGGAGATCCTCATGTAACAGTCCTTTATCTTGGCGGGCTAAGTGAAAGAGTTTTTTTACAAGGTTTGGGATATCCCTTAAATGTCTCTATTTATTCATTTTATTATTTGCTAATAATTTTTTTTTGCAAAATTCCTAATATCATATATAAAATCATAGAAGTGAACTTATGAGCAAGTTATAACAATTTTGGTAGGGTGAGGTTGTTAGCTAGTTGACAATTTCAAAGACAAATTGGAATTAGATGGAAGTAACATTGTTGAAGGAGCAAGTTTAATATTTATTAGAAGAAAATATCTTGATTTCTTCAAACTGATACATACCAAGCTGGGGTTCTCCTTTTGTGCTTTGAAACTTTTATTACACCTTCAACATAGTAAGTGTCTGAGTTAAAGGCATATTTGTATGTAGGTGCAAAGTAGATTTTCCCTTCTTTCCACCCCTTGAATACACGACCTGCTTCCCTTTCCATTTTAAGCTGTGAAAAGAAAAGAAAAAAATGTACAATGCATCATAATCAGAAATGTAACTAGAAGTCACCAACAAATGGAACCCCACTTAAATTTTCAGAAGATTATGAGTATATCAATATGAATATCTTCCATTTCATGGTTCATATAAATGAAAACCATAAAAGCTCATCACCTAAATGAGGTAAGCATTATACATGAATGAACTTTTCAAACAACAAAATGGCAACATATATATGTATGACAGTCAAATCAGCACAACATTCTTAGGAAAAAGAAACTACCTGATCCTTGTTAAAAAGAGAAGGCCAATCCCTCTTTTCCACAAGCCTTTTTGCATCATCATGGCTCAAAGAAATTCTGTAATTCAAGTCCCCAAACCATATGATTCGGCTGGAGAAAACATTTCCCACATAATCAGAAAATTTGGGACCAATGATATGAAAATTACTCAATGTCATTAAGCAGTTGAACTTTTTTTGCATTAAAACTCTTGGTAATTAGTTTCAAAAGATGCTCACTCATGGTCTAAGATTCTATCAGGCATCCTACTATTTGGTGTCTTGCAAATCCTTGGAAACTGAGTGTTCTTCAGAATCTCTATGACATCAAGATTCCTGCGAAGCTCGTCACCCTCTTTCTCTCCAGATGCCAAATGACTACAGATAAAGCAAAAACTTGTCTGATAAAAAGACATGCTCACTGATATACACCCCTGCAGCCACAGAAACAAGCATGGTAATGTAGATAGTAACTACAACTTTGTGTTCAAAAATTGTTTTCTATTTACACTTTGTATGAACTTTAGTTAAATGAAACAGAATAAAGCTTCTTAAGACTACCTTGTTCCCAAGGCAACCCATGATCCCGCGGCTAGTGCAACATATTCTCAGATGGCCTACATACTGAACAAGTTCCCTCTTCATCCAGACACTTACAAAAATTCCAACCATTTGCTTGCATGTAACAAGGCTGTATTTCATCTGAGTAGTAGCCAAGGAAACAGGAATTGGGAAATTATCATCCTCTTCTTCGGTGGAAGAATCATCTGAATTGAAGTTTGATTCTTGACAGCGAAAACAGAAATCCTTTGCAGCCTTCCTTTCCATTTCAAGAACACAGTTACAACTTTTTAGCCTCTTTCCATTTAATTTTTTGAAAGTTTTCTTAATCTTCTTCAAAGAAGGCTTTTGGAAGAACAATGGTCCACCAAAAGATGCAGTCTGTTTTAGTCCGTTGGGAGCCAAATCTGAAGGACCATTGAGTGATTGATTGATTAAAGCGAGCCATTTTGCAGCAGGCTCATTATCCTCTAATACCAGCACATTTCCAGCATTTAAAGGGACAATCTCCTGAAAGCTGAAAAATTGAAGATATATAATATTGTGAATTAGAGTGAGTTTGTTTAAGACTTGCTTTCTTAAACGAATCACTTTCTTTATGCTAATATAAAACCACTTTTGAAAAATGTTCACATTATTAATACAAGCTTTTAGATTCTTTTGAAGAGATTAGTTTATACAATCTAAACAACACTTTTTTTCCCTTTTAGTTCAGCAAACTTGTAAAGCAGAAATCTCCAATTAGACTACTTTTCTGCCTAACAAAGCGCTGCCCAATATTCAAAGCATTTTTATTGCTCAAGCAGACAACACCACATGCACCAAACTATGTTGGCATATGGCAAACGGTGCAAATAAATTCATTTCATGACAAGTCTGAAAGGTCAAAACTTCAAATCTAAAGTGATAAATGACCTTCTTTTTGACAAAGTGAAGAAAAAAGGGTAGTTGGTTAACTCCCTTGAAACAAGGGGCAATTTGTTGACTAAAATCTTATTCATTGATTAAAATCAGAAGTATGAGAGAGGGAGAGAGCATACCCCAAAACATACATATCTGGGTCATTTCGAACCTGAAGAAAATCACTCAGATCAAGGTTCATAGTGGGGCATTGCCCTCCCACATTCCATGTTGCTGCAAAAACTCTGATATGCAAATAACTACGATCATTAATCTGTCACCAAATATTTTGTACCATTTTTATACAAGAAAAACAAAATCAATTCTTCATATAAATCTACCTGAGATTTTGAACTGCTTCGGTAGAAGACATAGAAGGTTCTGAGCCTCGATTTTCAATGGATGGATCAGAAAGTGTATCTGCAAGGAAAATTAGAGATTGATCTAAGTGATCATGCCAAGATGAACCTCTAGAATGGTGTTTCTGAAACATGTGAAGATTGAGGTTCTATTGCTCTTAACATCATCTTCTAGTAGGGAATGTACATACAGTAAAAGTTAAGATAAAGATATTATGGATAATATCCTTGTCATGGAAAGATAAGTTCTCACAACCACTGTAATACATTGGAACATATTACTGAGCAAGAAAGGAATATATGCCTTTCTCAATAACCACTTATTATCTTTCAACAGTAAGAGAATATTTTGTGCCAAGATGAAACAGTGAAAAAAAAAAATGAATCCATTCAACTTGCTTCATTCATTTCGCCATATGAAACACAAGTATGAACACATTCTTGTGATTTTACATTAAAAAACACTTAGGATGTTCCCCCTTACCACTCTGAACTTTCAGTTATCAGTTAGGCCAGCTCATCTCCTAATCTTTACAACTAAGATGGGATTTTATAAACATCGTGCTTATACAAAAGAAGGAAGAAGCAAAGGTTAAGTCAAAGGGAAATAAAGAAGTAATATATATTCTCTTCAACACAAAAGTAGTGATTCCAATAAATATTCTCTTTAATGGGATAGTAGTGATTCCACCTTTTCAGGGAAGACAGCATATTGAAATGCTGATTGATATCTCCAACATAACCAAAAAAAATTAACAATGTCTATGTCAAATCACCTATAATTCAAAAACATTATTCTATGTTTTTCACATCTTCGTATACATGACCAGAATGTTGTGTAATGCTGCCAACCTCTATCAGTTAAAACAGAGTGAATTTGAAAAGAACTCACCAAGGGAATAATTTGAACCTCTCTCCATTGTCCTTCCGTTTCTCTCTCTCATGGCCAAAACTTTCCACAGAAACGACTGAAAAATCACATTCACAGAATCAATTGTTGCCAAAAGAAGAAAGAGTAAACATTTAATCAAGTTATTGAAATAGACATAAACACTGCATAACCAATACATAGTCAGTCACATGACTCCAGAGATTCCAGAGTGTCATCCATTGAATATCTTCATGGCAGTGAATAATAGACACAAACAAACGCAACAAAAAAAAATGTTTGCAATTAAACTGAAGACAAACTAAACAATATTTTCAAGAAAAGAAACAGAGAAAGAAAGAAAGAAAGAAAGAAACCTGCTTTTTCCTCTGCTGATTGCTTGGTATGATATCTGAAACTGTTTCTTCTTGTCTATCCTCAAATTCGTTGTCCATCTAAATTCCCAGGGAAGACACGTAAATTAGTGCACTCAGGGAATAAGATCACAAGAAATTAATCAACACCCATTTGCATGATTATTTCCCGGAAACCATTTACAAGAAAATAGGCATCTCAAAGCATTCACACCAACCAAAACAGGCATGCTCAGATTATTGAAACACATGGGGTATGACCCAAATTGGAAGAGAATGAATTCACAGATGCCCAGAAATGTTAACAAGTGCAAAAGAATGCAACAAGTATCAATTCTTAACCATGAACCCAAATCCAACAAATCAGAACAGTGTCACACAAAAATGGCATTCACTGAAGAAGAAAATCTCAGCCATTTAAAGAAAACATTGCCACCCCATGAAAAGGGGTATAAATTCCAAATGTGATTCTTACAAAAGTCAACTTCTAGTGCAATGCCCTTCAAGCATCAATTATCCTACAGGGTATTCCCAGATAAGGAATATGAACTGGGAAAAGAAAGAAAAAAAAAGAACCTGAATAATCCTTGTAGAACTGAGAACTCTTACTGTTGTCTGCAACAAAAGGGTCCTAAGTTTCTCTTCCAAAGAAGCCTAAAACTTGACATATATACCAAACAAACATTTGATGGTTTCCAAAAGGATAGAAGAGGGGACAAAGAAATAGGAATAGGTGAAAATAGGGAGTAGGGTCCTCCCTACTCAAGAAATTGGAATGAAAAATTCAGAAACAATAAATAGAAAAGAGATAAAAGGGAAACAGTCAAAAGGGAGAATGGAATAGAATCTCATGTGCCCCTTCATTCAGATATATTATTATTTTTTGAGGTGTGTGGCAAAGGCTATGATTCGTCAGTTTGTTCATTGTTTTACTCCATTGGAAAACCCAAAAGATGTTCTTTTCAAGAGCCAACGAAAAAAAGCATTTTTTTTAGCTTCAATGCTGAGAATTGTCTTCGAAGTTTGAACCTCGTCCTTTGTACTAGTTTGAACGTTAAGGGTAGATAGAAAAGAAGTTACTTTTCTTGTGTGATCTTAGTCCATGGAGAGAGAAAGTAACCAACCCCACGTGTGTGCCTGCAAATAAAATCACAATAGTTGGTTGTGCCATGTTTCCTATGAATGTGACACCAAAAGGTACCTTCTGCCTTGTGCTAAGGAATGCCTTTTACCCATTTCCATGGATTTTGTATCACATTAGAAATACAAAATTGCAAGTTTTTTTTCATATTAAGTTTTCAGAAAATCATCATCATTCATGTTTCATCATCATAAATACAGCAATTAATAATTATCATATCAGGTTTATAAGAAAGAGATGAGAAGGATAAAGTTATTCTAAGATTGATTATAAGAAAATTACTTTTTTTATTTTATTTCTAATGGTTCTATTTTATAGTTAATATCTATATATATAAAATAATTGTTATGGAGGATACATCAAGATATATTTGAAGAATATTTTTTGTTATTTTTTCAATTATTAACTTTTTTAGATATTAAATTCTATTAATTGTATTGTTGAACATTTTATGGATTAGAGGTGAGCTTGAGTTTCCATTCATAGAAACCTTAACTTTTATGATAATTAGTTGAATCTCACCAATTGATTAATATAACACAATCTAAGGAGAGAAATCTTTCATTACTAGTTTGTTCTTTATTCTTGATCATGAAGATTCAAATATTCCATATTCATTTTATGGATTTCTTTACATATCATTTTGACTGAATTTTAGATGAATTAGATATTTGTGCATATGGTTGTTTGGTTCAATAGATAATTATAAAAGGGATGCAAGGGGAAGAAGGAATTTGGAATAAAATAAAATGGGTCGATGACATTACTTGAGTATTTGAAAAGCTTTTATCACAAGCTTATTTCGTGAGCTTGAGCTTGATTGAAAAATTCTTTCAAAAGAAAATTCAGAAACATTCTTAACAAACTCAAATCCTAAAGATGATGCTATGAGAAACCCCTTCTACATATAGTTTTCAAGTAATGCATGATTATGTCCAATTTCAATAATAAATAGTGATGGTCCACCAATTTTCAAAGGTTTCACCAAAACTAGTCTAGTTTGGTCAAAAGGTAACCAAGGTTTGGCCAAGGATTGTTTATGTCCCTCCTAAATGCAACATAATGCAATTGAATTATAAACTCAAATAAGTTTGGTATAATATATAACTAAAACATAAAAAAAAAAGTATTGACTTATACAAAAATTCAATCCAATAAACATCTTTAGAAAAAAAAATGTTAATGCTCATATACTCAAAGTTAAATATCTATAAACTTATTTATCCAAAAAAAAAAGAATGACATTAAAAAAACAATAAAGATTAATAGTACAAGTAAAAAGGAATACAATGAAAATAATACAAAACATTCATTTTTCAAAAGAGAGGATACTTCTTCTTCATTTTTCAAGAAATTTTAATAAGTAAAATACAAGAAAGAAAGGGAAAATAATCCTATACATGTTTATTACACAAGAGAAAAAGAGAGACAACTTTGTATGAACATAATACTTACAAACACCTTCTACCTAAGAATATCAATATACAATTATAAAATAGATGCACAATAATGGAAGATACGATGTAGTGAAGTATAAAAACTTACCTTACTACAAAAGCAAATCGATAGAGAATATTTAGACATTGACGACGTTGAAGAGAAAGAGGGGAAAAGTTAGGGTAACTTCTTGATTAAAGTTCTAGTAGGTTAGCAACAACACACATGGATTGCGTGAAAGGAAAAATGAAGAAAAAGAAGAAACAATTAATATACCTAAAACAAAATTAGGATAATTTTTTATTTCAAAGTAATAATAAAGATGCTTTAGTCAAACTATTTAAATCAAATAATATTCACCTTCTTTTCCTTGCAAATCCTTTAATACAAGAAGGAAGTCAAAATTAGGTAAGGTGAGATTTTTTTATTTTTTTTTTCATTTCTCTCCTCACCTAAAAATTTAACTAACAAAGAGATTAACATAATATTTTCTCTCTAGCCACACTAGTAAAAAAAGTATAACAATTAGTTTATAAAGAGTTAATTTGTAAATATTTTTTCAAAATAAAAATAAAAAACACATATTTTTATTCTTGTTTATAAATTAATTATCTAACACTATTAGAATATTTTAGATTATATGTAATGTTTGTAACGTGTACTTGTCTTTTCAATCAACAATTATCTCCACAAATGAACACTATTTTTTATGTGTTTGACTTTACTCACTTTTAAGGATGTTACCCATCTCGACACTATTACAAGTCAATCACATTCGACACTACTACAAGTCAATCACATTGTTAGAATAAAGATGATTACAAATGTTTAAATGTGAAACATAAATCAACTAAGAGTTTAATCTTCTTATTGTTAGGAAATGAAACATGGACAAACAACATAACACTAGGAATGAAATTGTCATAAGAAGATTGAACTAAACAAGCAAAGTAAAATAAGAACAAGAGCTACAAGTAAGGAGAAAGGGGATAAAAGACTTAGGACATGAGAAGAAGTGATGTGCCACTCGAGAAAACTTCATGTTCCTCCCTGGGATGAGCATCATAGGATGGATTACCACTTGACTCCTAAGAACCAAAATAAGACTCTAGAATAGTGATCACTCTCACAAAACATTTACATAAACTCTCCAATTATCATACATCTTCAAACAAATTTACAAAAAGAGTGAATTACTATATATAGGCACTCAAGGCTAAGTTTGATCGATCAATGTACAAAGAAATAAGAAGGATGTAAAAATAAAATTCAAATTTAAATTCTATATCTAGATTAATGGATAGGATTATCTCCATGCTTGTGTCACACTTTCCATGTTAGACTCACATTGTCTTTGTCTTTGCCTAGACTAACCAAGTATAACATAAGCTCTTATTGTACTTAGATGATTGCCTCATGTTGCTTCCTTGCACTCCTTTCTTTGTACCTCTTCCTTTAGGGCTTGATAGACCCAAATTCAACCTACCCTAAAATTACTATTTGCATAGTTTTACTAAAAAAATGACAAGCCTTAATATTTATCAGTCCAAGAAATATAAAATAAGGAAACTAAAAAATAATTTTTTAACAAGAACATCTTTTGTTATGTTTTGAGTTATCCTCCTTAAGATGATGTGTTATTTCTCTTTTCTATATTTTCACAGGTTCAACAAACACGTTAGGATTTCTTCTTAAATTAAATACGAATTTTGTTAAATTACTATCAAAAGACATGTTATAAATGTAAAAGTAAAAGAAATTAAAGAAAGATAGTGTAACAAGTTGCATTACATACACATAATAGAATTCAATACTAACACCAACAGGATAAAAATGTTATTTTATTTTATTAAGAGATCAATTTGTTAAATGATATTCAATCCACAATCATAGTTTTTTCTCTCTCTCTCAATATAGGATTTCAAACAAAGTTTTGGGAGACTTGTACAAGATATCTCTAGTGTCTATCCAATGACTATAGTTTACAAGAAGAGAATTCTTTAAGACCTAAAAGCATCCCACAAAGTGTTAAAAAAAATTAAAACCAATTTTTTTTCTCTTATTTTGTAGGTTTAATAGCCTTTTTGGTCCTTTATTTGTTAGATATTCTCAATTTAGTCTCACTATAATGTCTCAATTTGGTCCAATTTTTTTAAAGAAAATAATCAATGTAGTCTCTTATATTAAATTGGTGTTAATAATATTTAGACAATGATGACATGCCACAATAACTTGTTGATGTGACAATTGATAATGTAGTCCCTTCATCAATTCTCTTATTTCCTAAAACTCTTCGGATCGTCATCATCTAATTATTTGTCTTTCACCTTCCTTAGATCCCTCTATTTTTCTCCTCATCTAAGTTTTCCCCTCTTTAACAAACAAAGTGGTGTCTCCTTTTATATTAGAGCTACATTTTCCCATTTGAACAATTTGACTTTATATAACAAAAACAATGGCCCTAGAGGCCATGGTTTTCCATAATATCCATTCACTTATGTTTGCAACAAAATTCATTTCTACTCACTAGTAGAAAACAATTTCTAAGAAGTAGAAAACAAAAAATCTGTATGAAAATCATCAACAACAACATAGACCACACTTAGCATGTAAATTTGGATTATTCTCCTTTATCTTCCCAAGATATCAAAGACCAATGAAGCTCACACTCCTTGCCTAAACCATGCATTATAGATCAATCCTTCCACAACACTTTCCCTTCTCTTTCGTTCTCCTCCAACATTGTCATCAACCACGCACCAAGACCACCAAGAACAAAAGGAGATCAAGAATCAAATGATTACCCATATTGCAGTTGATCAAAATCAAAGGAAAAAGATGAATGAGTACCTTGTTGTTCTTTGATCCATTTTTCTATCCTTTTATGTCCAAAGGATTAGTCTAAATACCCTTCATTTCATATTTACATATTACAAATTATATATAGGCGAATGGAAGGACAAGAAATGGAAACAAAAGTGATTACATCACTATTGTTATTCGATTTATACTTCTTTGAAATGCATGTTTCAGTGATGGAAACAATTAAGAAGATTCAAAGACAACTTTCATGGGGATGGGAGACGGATAGAAGGAAAATAACATGAATATCTTGGGAAAAGGTCTGTGAATCTAAAGAGGAAGGTGAGTTACAGGTAATACTTGTTTAACATTGCATTAATAGGTAAATGGGTTTGGTGGCTAAAAAGAGTAAAAGATGGTCTATGGAAAGAAATACTAGACTCTTAGTATGGCGTGGAGCGATTTAAAGAATCAAATAAAAAAACAACAAGGCCTCTCTTTGGTGGAGGGATTTGAAAAAAAAAAATGGAGCTAGAGGAGTGGGAGAATACATTTGAAGATAACATTATTTGGGATATTGGAGATGGGAAAGATATAAGATTTTGGGAAGACAAGTGGGTAGATAATGAAGAATTTAAAGTTAAGTTCCCAAGATTATTTTCCTTAACAACTTTCAAAGGCGCTAAGTTAAACCAAGCTGGAAGTTTGAGCAATAATGTATGGAGTTGGAATCTAAAGTGGAGGATATTTTGTTTGATTGGGAAATGAATCAAATATCCCAGTTGATGCAATGTTGGAGGGTAAGCGATTGATTAAGAAAAGAGAAGATAAATGGTTATGGAAGGAAGAACATACTTCAACCTACATTATTAAATCCACATATATATATATATATATATAATATTAAGAAAAGTGTTATGTGGTGAACATAGGACAATGTATGAATTTTTTTGGAAGGTCGAGGCTTTACCTTTACCACGAGTAGTATCTTGGAGGGTGCCACAAAATAAAATGGCAACAAAGATATTTTTTTAGGCGAGGGATGGTTATGGATAGTACTTTATGTGTAATATATTGTGAGGAAGAGGAGACAACTAATCATTTATTTTTTACCTATAGGGTGGCTTGGTTAGTATGTAATACGTGTTATTTATGGATTGATGAGGTTTCAGTGTTATGCAAAAGCACACTTTCTTTACTTTAGACTGTCAAACTTATCAACATATGGAATAGAGTGTGGTATGTGGGTTGTTGTAATAGGGGAGATTTGGAAACAAAGAAATAAGGTTATTTTTAAGAATGGTAGAGTAGACCACTTAGAGATTTACAAGATGACACAGTTAAATGCTTGGTAGTGGATTATATGTAAGGAACATTAAGTAGATTTTACATATTTTAAATGGTGTATGGATCTTATAGTTTGTCTGAAATCTATGAGAAAGAAATGATTTCCCACCAAAGGACCTCACAATTACGGTGATAATTTGACATTACTAACTTTTCTTTCTAGATTTTGGTCAGGGAGCTAGTTTAGTTTACAATGTAGGGGAAGGGCAATGGAAGGTGATTATGGAATATGTATATTGACTTATTTTTCTCTGGTGATTATAACTTTAGTTTTGATAGATTAATTGGAATGTTGGTATCTCGACTTATGTATACTTAAACTTTTTGAATGTTTGAAGGTTGATATGTAAAGAGGGATTGATTTTGGGGTTTGTAGGCTATTTTTTGGGATGATGGGGTAGATTGGGGGGTTTTTACCCTTCTAAATATTGGATACATTCTAATGTTTCTCTTGTATATGGGTTTGAACAATTCTTAAATATCTAAATTTATTCATTAATAAAAAAAACTAGTTAAAAATAATATAATTTTAAAAAATTATTCAAAATCACAATACATGTTTCAGAAAATGAAAAAAGTACAATATAACTTTAATAGATCAAGATTTAAATTTAAATAACTTCACATTTCGTCTTTTCTATAAACATGTCTTAGTGAGTATTATAGCCCTTTTTCAGTTTTATTTTTTGTTAATCAAGTTGGTACGTACAATTAGCTTTTGTAGAGTAATGTAACTTTTATTTCATTCTTTTTGCCTTATTTGTGCTTGGTGACAGATGTTGAAGAGTATAAGGGAGAAAAGATAAAAGTAATTAAGTTTACGTAATATCTAGAATTTGCCTGAAGCACCCTTTTATGCATTCTTTTAACTCTCAACAATCATGAGAATATCAACAATCATGAGAATAGAAAAATGCATTAGTCTTCAAGGAAGAGAAATGGTTAATTTTTAGAAAACTTTCATGACAAACTTTGTAAAAGTAATCATGGTTCCTAAGAAAATAATCAAGAGCAACATCATGCATGGATTGTGATGTGATTTGGAATATTTAAGAAAAAGATTGCTTTGGATTATGTCTAAGACAAGATATCAATACCTAACTTATATATATTAAGAAAAATAATTAATAAACTTAATCATATTAATTAGTTTTTTTCTGTAATTGTAATGTTTTCAAAATTATCCTTAAATGAAGAAAGAATGAGACCATTCTTGACTTTTAATAATTACCATGTATGAACTAAAAAACGAAGAATATTTTGATAAAAACAGTGTACTATAATGAAACATATGGAGGAAAAACTATGGCACATTTTTTTGAATTTGATTTATTATTATAAAGACATAGTTTCACCAATTTTGAGGAGAAGAACATGAGGTTGGAAATGGTGAATTGATAAGCAGATAGCGTAGAAAGGAAAAAATGGAAATGGTCCATTGAGAAATAAAGAAGGTGGAAAGACAAAGAGTGGAAAAGTGGTCCTAAAATCTAAGTCCATGAATGTTGAGAAAAATGTTGAAGAAAGCTCAAAACCCTAGAAATGGGTGACTCAACAACAGTCAAGGTCAAACTGGTCTCCACATGGGACCACTTTCAAAGTAGCCAAATCAATTTTGTCGCTTATCAACCATGATACCATCTTTTCTATAAATTCAAAATTATATATATACATAGAGAGATTAATAATTAATCTCTCAAAATATCATTTAAGAAATTAATCTCTTTTCACACAAAAAAATTAAGATCAACTTCTGATTATATGATTACGAGATACGATTATCTATCAACAATAGATATTGTAAGTAAATATTGTAAATTTAGAAAGTAAAAAAAATAATTGTATATGAATGTTAATTGTTTTTCTTTCTTTAATAAAAATACGTGATAATTGCTAAGTACGCTTAGTTACTTCAAATATTACGGTTTAATTTAAATTAACAAAATTAAAGTCTTTTTTTAACCATGCATTACTAAAAAATTATGAAATAAAAATTAATTTTAGAGATAAAAATAATTAATTATTATATTGACAAAATTAAATATTAGACTAAAATAATTATTGAAATCTAAATTAATTGGTAGTTAAATAGTTGGTAGCTAAAACCTCGATAGTTAATTAAATATCAATTTAGAAATTATTTATTAATAATAGAAACTAATTTAGATACCAATTTTTAGTTTTTAAAATAAAATCTAATTTAGTCAATATATCAATTAATTATTTTTTTAATAATTAATTTTTAATTAATTAATTTTTTAATAATTAATTTTTTTTAAAAGATTCTCTTGTAGAAAATGAATAAATAGAATGAAATAATTTTAAGAAAATATAAACTTTTATGATGGTTGTTTTCATTAGTAATATATTAATTCTTATGGTTGTAATGGTGATCACAAGAAGTCATGTTGTAATAATACTAAAAAATGACTTAGAAAAGACATTGTGATATATAGTGATAAAGTATATTATTATTCATTAGGAAGAGAGAGAGAGAAAAAAAAAAGTGAAAAGTAAGGGTAGTTATAAAGGTGGTGAGAGATATATAGAGTGTAGTATGGTCCCCAAAGATGATTGTGGTGATGATATATAAACTATTCATCCATGCATGCTCTTTTACCAAAGTGTCTCTCACTTTTGTGGTACTAGGCCACTCTGCAAAGACACCAAACCACCTTAAAATAACACCAACATGGCGGCACTTCTCTTCATTCAAACACCACATCATTCTCCCCGAAAAACAGCCTCACCTTCTGCTTTTCAACTGGCACACTGGCCCCACTTCGCCACCATTTCACAGACACACTCCTTCCTATTCCTCTTTTCATGCTCAACCCATCTTCACCATGTTTCTAAGGACATGTGAGGACAATCAAGATCATCCTCTTCAGATCACACTTTCATCTTTTTCTTGTTTCGATTGCTTTACAATGCTAACTAATGTCTTATCAACATTGTTGTTGCTTTTCAATGTTTTTTCACATATGTAGTACTGAATAATAATGTGTTTTTGTCTGTGTAAGAATGCATGAGGTGTAATTTTGTCTATTCTACTGTTGTTTTACATGGTAGGAACTGATAAATTACTGGTATAGCAGAAAATTAAAAATATAGTTTTAAAGCAGATGGGGTTTGATCTCATCTTTTACTTTATGTCCATATATAATATACTCTAAGTTTGCAGATGAAGAAAAGAAAATAAAAACTTGTGAGCTTATTAATGAATGTTTTAAAAAATCAGTTTCGACTTTATAGTATTTTTTTATAGATTAAATGTGTTTTTAGTTTTTTTTTAAAATTAATGAGTTTTGATTTTTATTCCTGTAATTTTTTATTTTATCCCTATAAAATATGAAATTATTGATTGAAATTCTTATAAAATGTGTTTTGGTTTTAGTTTTTTTTTTTTTTAAATATTAAAATCATTGTTTCTAGTTCATTATTCCTTCTAAACTAGATAAATAACATTTATTTTTATGTATTTAAGATTTTACTTAAGTATTTAATGTTCATTATATCACAATATTATTATATATGTGTTATTTGAAATGTTCATTTGACTTTTTATTCAATACATATGCAAATAAACCAATGCCATATATGCTAACGATCAAAACTGATTTTTAATTTTAAAGTGACAAAATATAAAATAAAGAGATCTACAATACAAAAATTCAAAACTCACTTTTTTTATAATATAGATTAAAAAAATTAAAACATTATTTTATCAAATATCACAGTGAGGAATATCCCCTTAACCACCTGTATATTATAATGTCAGAATTCTTCACAAGATTTAACTTAAAAAAACTATATTTATTATATGGACAATACAAACCACACATATATTATCATTTTAAATAAGTAAACATAACACAATATACATTGACACGAGTAAAACTGGATTTGAATTTCTAAAGAGTAATTCAATTTAGATGTAGAAAAAAATGTTATTAGAAGATGAGACCTTATAAAATCTGTTAGATTGATACCATTAGAAGTAATATAATTCACAATTATATAATGATTGATTTAATAAAAGAAATATGATAGTAAGGCTATAATTATTTAAAATTTTAGTGTAATGATTATATAATAATTGATATAGAAATTTTCTTACCTATAACTGTTGGAGGGTTTACATAGAACACCTTTAAAAGTGGAATGAATCACTAACTCTTGTCCTTGCAAATTTGTCACCATGGATAAGGTCATCATTACCACTATTTGAGTACTTGCAACCATCTTCCCTCATCGTCACAAAGAGTTTTTCACTCTTCTCTTCTTACCAAACCCCTTTGGAACTATTAAATACTTCGTAATAATTTTGTGTTTTTGTGTATTAATTCATTGTTTAAACAATAATAATATTATGTTTATATATATAATATTAAATGAAATATCAAAGACCCGCTAGTTTATTATACCAAATGGAGATTCTTGATTGAAAATGAGATCGTTGGTAGTTAGTTTGAGAATCTCCATGTAGTAGTTGACCACAACATTAGGAATATTGTGAGATGGCATGGTGTACCTTGCTAGTAGTGTATCTAATAGAAAAAAAAATAGATATACTATATGTTTTGGGATATATCAATAATAAAAAAAAATTGTGCTCATACTTCTGTTTAGTCACAATGGATAATTTAGTCTCAAAGGATTTGTTGAAATTTTGTGAGTATCTTCTTTTCTAAAGTTAGGTATTTTCTTTCTCAAACTGTGAGTTTTCTCCTACTTTTATCCACAATAGGATTCCATAAGTGTTTATTCCTAGAGTTTCCTCCTATCAATAATCCTAAGTAAAAAAAAATGGTAAGACCATTACTAGAGAAAATATCCAACTCACCCCTAAGAACACATACGACTCAAATGTTTGATTTGTGGAAGTTCACATTTAGGCCTAATGCAAAAATCAAAACACCTAAGAATTGATTTGATAGAAAAGATATTGTGTTGGCTAGGCTCACACATAATTAAGGTATCATTTGCAAATTGTAGAATATTGACTTCAACCTCATCTTTTCCTATTCTCATTCCTTGCAATAATTTTGTTTTTACAGTTTGTTTTACTAATCCTACTAAATTCGTTGCCACTATAAGAAAAAAAAGGAAGACGGTCATAGGTTCTCCTTGTCTCAACCCCCTGGTTAGTATAAACTCGTTAGTTGGGCTTCCATTAACAAGTATAGACACAGAGGTTGATTCCATACAACCTTTCACCCAACATATCCACTTGTCAGTAAAGCTCATTCTATACATCATATGATACAAGAATTTTCATCTCACTAAGTCATATATCTTCTTATAATCCACCTTTAAAATTACTCTTCTCTTCCTTTGCCTCCTTAAGTCTTCTACCACTTCATTGGCCACTAAAACACTAGATGTCCCTTCCTTTTAAAAAAAGGCCGATTGGCATTTATCTATGATAGCTCTATTGACTAGATCCTAAATCCTAAATCTTGTATATTGACCCAAATAAAGAGATAGATTTATATATTGTTATAACTTTATTGAATCAAATACTTTAGGTACCAGAGAAATGAAAGAATCATTACAACCCCTAAGTATTTTCCACTGTCCATATAATGTCTAACTTCATATTCTCCCAACTATTCTTAATGAAATTAAAGTGAAATCCATATGACATTGGACTCTTAGTATCATCACATTGTCAAATAACAACCCTACCTAGATATCCATAAAGTTAATAAATCCATATCACTTTGAATTAAGTAATTACCAATATAATTCAACCTCAATTCATTTCTACACTTTTTAGAACTTTTTACCAATAAAAAACCATTGTTATGAATTAAAAGTGTTATAGTTCATTATTATAGTCTAATTTTTCACTTCATTATTCTAAACTCACAGCTCTTTAGGTTTCAAAACCAAATTTCACATTCACTAATGTTTTAAATTTCAAACAAGGCTTAAAACTTTTGTTTTAAAATTATCCAATATATCCATATAATGATTCTAGTATAATGTGTGTAACAAGTTTTTGACCATCATCATCAATCACCAAATAGTTACCAGTGATTCATTCATGAAGAATAAGATTGTTTAAAATAGTAACCAAAAATTCATTGTTATTTGGTGAGAAAAATCTTAATCATTAGTATTTTTTCCATAATCATGAGAGTTCATATATACTTAGTAAATTTATCAAATACACAGTTAATATTGTAAAAAAAAAAAAACTACCTAGTTAACAGATGGCATCGACAGTGACCCAAGTTGAGACAAGTTGTGTCTGGTTTTCCTTCCCATCCGGATCATGCTATGCAGATTAACAGAAACCTAGAACATATTAACAGTAACAGTGGCATATGTTTCAGCATGTTATAAATCAATTATCATATTATATGCCAAGTGTGTGGTTGGTGTGTGGCACTGTCTTAACTCCTAGTTTACTATTTTCCAATCACTGTTTTCATCCATCATCATACCATCATACACGCAAAAATAACAATAAAATAAGAAAAGGTATTTCATTCATGATGTCATCCCATTCATTATTTAATCACAATTCTAAGTTGGAATATAAAGTTGTCATTTGTCAAAATATGATGTAACCTACATGTTTCAGCAATGTTTATACAGTAAAAGAAGACATAAACAAGTTTAAGCAAAAAAAGTTATTTGAAATAGGATTAAAAAATTGTTGGAATAATATATTACCATCTAGTCTATTTTTAAAATTTTTTATAAATAAATATAATTTGTTATGTATTTTTTTTTAAAATATAAATTTTTATTTAATTTTTTCATATTTTTTATTTTATTTTTAATATAGTAATGTTTAATATAAAAAAATTTATTTAAAAAAAAGTTATTTGAAAACCCAATGAAAAATTTCATACTTTTAAGTAGTCAATCATTTTTATATCCAAGGTTTTTGTCTAACTATTTTTTTTATTAACATTTTGACTTGGTAATTAGCATGTTAACATGACATGACACCAATATATTAGTAGCATTGATTAAGCAATGTAATAGACACATCAGCACATTAAGGGAAAGATTAAAAAAAACTTTTAAAAAAGTTATAAATATTCAAAGCATAAACTTTTTATTAGATAAGATACTATTCTCAAATTTTATAAGGATTCCAAATTTATTTAAGCCATAAAATAATTTTACTATACTTCTATTCGATTTAAATAAGGTTTTATATCTAATAAATAAATCGCATAATTTATTTTTAATTTTTAATAAAAAAATACTTTTGACACCCACTAAATAATAAATTATCAGTTCATTTTGAAAAATAACAATAAATAATGATATCAAAATAGAAATAAAAAATTTATATAAGTCAGAATTTTTTTTATTAAAAAATAAAAGAAGTCTTGAAGTTTATAGAAAATCAAAAACTTATTTAAGTTGAGTAATTGTATGTCTTTTAGAAGTGGTAAAATAGTTGGAGAATAATATATTTAAATAATTTCCCTTTATTTTTTTCCTATGTTTTGCCTTAATGTTCATATTTTAAAACAGCTTTTAGCCACAGAATAAAAAGGCCTCAATTATAGTTCATATATATGGTCCCAAAATATGAAATGGACATTCTTGAATGAGACAACACGTGATCAGCATATATATTGTCAATAAATAAAAGAACAAAAGAGAACTAACTGAGACTAATGGAACATGCAAATTAATATAATATATATATATATATATATATATATATATATATATATATATATAATGCAGGTACAATTTGAAGTACTAGATTCTCTAGCTGTTGTGTTAAAATCTTTTGAATTTTAATTTTCTGATTAGAGTTATGAAATCTTTGATTAGGTTATCAATGGAACAATCTGTGTGCCACAACTATGTTACTGTAGTTCAAAGGTTTCTCACTTAGGCAATTACTTCCTACACCACCCAATTCTAATGGAAAAGATGAAAATGTCATTAATGTATTATTTTTTGTATTACGGATGATTTTATATGAAATGGATTTTTGATTTTTTTTTTCTGGATTTTTATATCCAGAACACAAAAAATTCGGATCTACTTTTTTGGAATGTATTATTTTTAGTTCTGGATTTTCATATCCGAAATAAAAGATATTTTTTAAATTTTAAAAATGTGTTGAGTGCAGGTTCAATTTATAAGTTAAGAAAAACTTTTAAAATAGCAACTATACAAGTAAACTCTTGGACCATACCTACATTAGAGTCTAGTACTTATAGTTAGGTAAAAGTGGTTGTGCATATAGTGAATTTTTTTCCTAACTTGTAAAAGTGTCTAAAAAATTTCATACTCTTCACTTTCTTTATACCCTTATTGTACTTTATTATAGTAGGTTAGAATTTAGTCTTCTAATAGTTGGATTTTAAGTTCTATTTTATGCTTCCAAATTGGATTAGTTCCCTACCATTTATAGCAACTAGGACTTCATAGGCAATGCCTTGGCCTATCACAAGCTAGAAACACTCCACCACCACCTTTATTACTTTGTGTCTTCAAAAGAAATTTGAGATTGAAGAAATGTAAAAAACTCATTCTCAAAACTTTACCCTCATCATCAATTGTCTATCATTTCTCATCCTTAATGTTAAGAAATTGAACTTTCTTCTCAACTTCGTCTACACATGCACCAAACTAAAAAAAGTATCATGATTGACTCTCAATTCATATGTTTGGTGAAGAACATAAAAGATCATTACTCTGTAGGAGTGTTTAATAGTTTAGGAGACATTCAAACGCATATATCAAATGATGTTAAAATTTTATACGGGTTGGAATACCCTGAAGTATCCCTTTTAATTCTATTTATTCATTGCTGATTAAAAAAAATATTATTAATGTTAAAATTTAATTGTTTTAGTATTTGTTTTTTGTTATTTCGTTTTTTAGATTCTATTTTTTAACATTCTAAGTGTGAGTTTGAGTTGTCCATTGAATAAAAATAAAAAAAGTTGAGTAATATATAAAAAAAAACTCAAATTTATTGTTGTAAGATTTTAGGTAGAAAGTGATGTTATAATCTCTTATATAGATTAATTCGTACGCATTTTATTCAATATGTATCCACCTCCAAATAACTATAACTAGTATCAGAATCTGTTTCACCTTGGTGACCAAAACAAATTATTGTGGTGAAGAAACTGTATTTTTAAAATTTAATCCAAAAATCTATTACTAGTATCAGAATTTGTTTCATCTTGGTTACCAAAACAAATGATTATGTGGTGAAGAATCTGTATTTTTAAAATTCTATATATTAAATTTTAAAACTCCCAATAGTATTTTTATGTTTTGAAAATACTCATTTTAATCTTTAACAATAACGTTAAATATGTTAACCTAGTTAGTTGACTTGTGTATCGGTAAAGTATTCCAATTCTTAATATATCACACTCTATATTTTAAAAATGTTTATTTCATGCATTTTAGGTTTTTAAAAATGTTGTTTTTTTGTCCTTTTTTAACTAAAATATTAAATATGATAATGGACATATTAATCAATTCGTTAACGTTTTAGTTAAAAAGCATTGAAATAACAAATTTAAAAATAAAGCACCAAATTGACATTTTTAAAATTTAATGTACCAAAATGTAAACGCGCAAAAAAACGAGAGTAAAAAGTAACATTTCGTAAAAAAATATATTTAAACAAGACATGAAATTAGGTCTTTAATAAGAGTCTATTTAAATTTAACAAGTGACTCAAGTTTTTTTTTAATAGAAATAACAAGTCACAGTAATAAAGATGAAAAAATAATAATAATAATAATAATACTATTATTATTAATATTATTGCAAAATGATAATAATAATAATAATGAAAATGATAATAGCTAGCAATAAAATATTAATAGTGATAAAAATAATGATAGTACTGACAATATAATAATAATATTAATGAGGATGATAATAATATAAAATTACTTGTTCTGATATAGATAATGTGGTTATAATGATGATACAATTAATGATCATGATAAATATGAAGACTATAGTAAAAATGATAAGGCAAGTTTTAATAATAAGGGTAAAAATGATAGTGCAAGAACCAGTGGTGGTGTTAAAAAGGTGTCTATTAAAACAATGAAATTGTCTATGATATCTAAAATGATGTATTTATACGTGTATATACAATTAATTGTCTCAAATGAACATAGTTATACAATAATTAATATATGATTAATGATGTTATGAACTTATTGAAATGTTTAATTGTAGTTAACTATTATAAATGGCAAATAGTGCTATGAAGTTCTTAATCATATTTTTGTTTTGTTTGAAATTAAGTACAATGTTGAGACTCTTCCTTCACATGAAAAGCCAAACAAACCACAATTTTTAAAATACAAGAGCTTTCTAATACAATCTTCATTATTGGATAAAATTTATAATCAGATTAAATAGAAAAGAGAGAAAAAACTTATCATATATATATATATAAGCTGTTTTGCAAGAAGAAAAAAATTGGTTTGCAAGAAGCAAGATCTACCAATTGGCTATCTCAGAATCATACAGTAGATACAATATCCATTTGAGGCAGCAATAAGAAGTTAAAAATGACTGCATCTAGCAATTAAGGAGTTCATAACATCCTATTCTACATCTAAGCAAAATACACTGAACAAATTACATAAAAACTGACAAAACTCAAAGCAAAAACACTGGCATACACATTATGATTATGACTCCACTGCCATCATAGAAACCGAGTCAGGTTCATGACCATGGACTCTAAACCGATATATACATGTGTGTGAAGGGCTTCCATGGTTGGATGTAAAATCGAGCCTTACCGTGTTGATGAGACCAAAAGCACCTGAATTCAGCACGTTGAATGTTTGAGCATTGCTCTTCTCAAGGTCATAAGTAAATTCTGATAGAAGATACATCTTTTCAATGTCTATTGCAGAATCACCATTGAGGCCCTGCAGCCAACCAGAGACCCTGCAATCTTTAGGGGCACTTGATCTGTCATATGCAACGCTCTGTTCGATAGAAAAATTATCAGTACTAAATTTCAAAATCTAAAAAAATGGATTCAGTGTAGCAGTGGCATGAAGATAAAAGTATGTTGATGCAAGAACATCCATCATAAACAAAATAACAAATAGAATTCGGAAGAAATGACAGGTTTAAATTATCAACAGCTGAGAATTTCTCAAAAGCAATACCATTCTGCTCAATGTCCACCAAAAAAGCAACTAGAAGGGTCATTTTACTTAATCTTTATTTCTTGTTTTGATTCTGTTTTCACATTTTGAGTACAAAAGTAGCAACTTTTTTCAATCTATTTTTCTGCTTTTAAATATTTGTACAGGAAGCATTGAAAACCATTTATTTGTTTACTTTATACAAATATTTAGAAACAGGAAATAAATTCAAAACAAAATGACCTTTATATAACTAAAAAGTGAAAAGAGAAAATGAAAACAGGAAATAAAGTTACAAGTAAACATGTATTAGTGCTATTGTATTCACTTTTGGTCCTATCAATACACTTAAGAAATTACAAGATATCCTATAATAGCATCTAATAATCAAATCTTAAAACACTAATTTGGGCCACAAAATCTACAAGAGATTGTTTGATCTGATGTAATCCTCTAAGAAAATGAATCAACTTCTTCTTAGATACACACAAGAAAAAGTACTTTAAATAAATGTAACATACATCCACGTAAAAAGATAATATACGTAGTCATGTTTATAGTCCCATTAAACATATTCCCATCAGAAATTTATCCTCTTCAAATAGAGTAGCAAACTATATAGAAGCAACAAACTATATAGAAGCAACAAACAATATGCAGGTTAGATGAAAAACAGTAAAAATTGCAAGCAAAGCAGCCATAAAAAATGAGAAGAAAATACGCCATAACTTTATATTCATCCATGCCATACAAATAACAGATATACATATGATAAGATACAGATAAACAGCCATATTGGCCTATCTACGAATCAAATCATGGTATCTTTCACAATAATTCAATGAAATTCAGCCCTAATGACCCCATCGAAGGTAAAACCCCTTCTAGCAACTTCTAGCATAACAGATCATCAGATCAGAGCCTCTTTAAAAAACTTAATTTGACATCAAATCGTCACTAATTCATTAAGTAAAAAGAACCCAACATCCATATTGATATTATGGGTTTCATCAATCAAAGCATTTATTTTTTCTTCAACAGAGATAAATGCTCAAATACAAAATGAGCCGAACAGTTTAGATAACTAACGAAATTCATCTCTTAGCATAGTTGATATAATTAGTTCCAAATTATTTTATTTTCTAGTGTCATGTCAATGTGAATAGTAGATGCAATGGACTGTAATCTCTTTTGTCCGTATCAGGAATGATTAAAAAAATGCTCATTTGATTAGATCAAATCAAAGAAACATGCAAAAGGTAGCATTCAAAATGAATGCCTGCAGCACAAAATAGGATGTATGAACCCATGTCGTTAAACGTGGCTCAATATCATTATCATAAAAAACAGAATTATTATCATACTCTCATGAACCAAAATGCCCCATTAATTGTTTCTCTAACTTGTTTGATTTCAAAATATAGAATATGAACTCCTAACAGCAAATAATCTCCCACAACATAATTCATCCCATTTAGCATTACTAGCATCAGTACAAAGAGGGAAAAAACTGTATCTTTTACAAACAAGTCACCCAGAAGCCAAAACTTCTCAACAAAATAGTTAATGCATGGCACATCATCCAATTGAAAATTCATAACTGAGTTTGCCACAAGCAGAAAGAGAGCCATGTACATAAACATGAGATGTGCATAATATAAACATCTCATCTATTCTAATATTTACATAAATTTAAGTAACAGTACAAGAACACATTATATAGCATACTAACAGACTGGCATGCACACAACAATGTTTAGATTTAGAATGAAAATACATCACCTTTGCTACATGTTCCAAGGTGACAGCCTCGGGAATAATGGCAGTGCGCAGCCTAATCTGAACAAACCCTTTACTATCCTTCAAGGGGAAACACTGCCCTGGCTCGCCAAAGCTCGGTTTCAACATCTTCTCCGAACTGGGGTGGACACCATTTCTAACAGACTTGAACCAATTTCCCTTCCCCATATGATACACCTCTGAATGCTTCACCACCGCACCGCCGCCGGTGGCAAGAGCATAATCCAATCTCCCAAGTCCATCAGCAGCATGTTTCTCAATTTCCTTCTCAATCACTCCTCTTGCAAAATCTCTTATTTCATCCAAACCACCACCCTGGTACCCACCCCCCTTCACATTCCTCACTTCCTCAACAAATTTCTCAAACTCTTCCTTTGACAACCAATCGTCCCCTTTTAACTCGCTCAAATACCTCTCCAATTCCTCACTCCTTGCCTCCAATTTCTTCAACCCACTTTCCAAAATCACCCCTTTCTCCTCAATTTTCTCATTCAATTCCTTCCTTAACCCTCTAACCTCATCTTCAATCTTCTTATCCACCACATCAACTTGCACCTGAATCATCTTAGCGGTCTTCTTCAACAGTCCCTCCACATCCGAAATCCTTCCCTCGAACTCTGACAACCCGGCATACCCTCCAGCCTCTCCGTCGCCGGATTTCAACGCCACCCGCCGGAACAACTGAACCAACCCCGCAAGCACCACAAACAGCACTAAATTCTTCCCGAAAATGCTCACCACCGTTAGCCACCGCGGCTTCTCTGCCTTCACGGAGGACTTCCTCGCCCGCCGCGTTGGAACCGACAAGGAGTTCCCACCTGCCCCAACGACCTTCTTCGCCGGAGTCAAATCCCGAGGGATCCGGTCAAGGAGCGCCTCCCCGCGAATCGAGTGGTGGCTGAGGTCGCGCCCGGCGCCCGCAGCGCCTTCCCCGGAAGTCGCGAAGGTGGGGGAGGCGGCGATGTCGTTGGCCAGGAGCTCGATGTTGGTGGCGGTTTTCTTATCGGCGGCGAGCACCGGCCTCCGACGCGCCCCCGGGTTCGCCGCCGTGATGGACACCGTGGAAGCCGACATCGGAATCGTCGAAAACCCCCTTCTCAATTCAAACACCGAATTTGAAAATTTTTAAAATGTAAAGAAAAAATAAAAAATAAAAACAAATATGGGAAATCAATGTCGGAAACCCTAGTAACGCGTGGTGGAGAAGAAAGAATGCGAGAGTGAGAAAAATAGAATAAGAAATCAGAAGCGAAAGAGAGAGCGCGTGTTGTACAGTGTTTGTGTGGTGTTTTTATGAGATCTGAATAAAAGCAAAACGAAGAAGATGAAGGGATTTGAATATTTGTTCAAGCTTTACTTTTTAGCCCTTTTTCTGGAGTGTTATCAATTTTTGATTGGGAAGAGAGGGAGATGTTGAAGCGGGATAAGCAATTACTGAATTATTGGGCTTTAATTGGGCTTATCACTTGTTGGGCTTAGGTCGAACAATCCCATCTGGCTTTCTGGACTCTTTCTTCCTACACCTCCATACCTTCTTGTGCCTACCCCATACTAAATATGAAAATACCATTTTATCCTTTTTTTTCACCCCTTTGGATTTGAAATAATAAGCCTATGGATTATGTAATCCGGATAAATTATAGATTACATGCGGAAGTCAATTTCATATTTAGAAAAGACTTCCAGATTATGTAATCCGGAAGCTAATAACACATCTGAAAAAAAGATTTCCGGATCACATAATCCAGAGCTAATCTTATGTATAAAAAAGACTTCCGGATTATGTAATCCGGAAGCTAATCACAAAAGACTTCCGGATTACATAATCCGGAAGCTAATTTTGAATCTAAAAAAAGACTTCCGAATTATGTAATCCAGAATATTGAAAAGGGTATTTTTGGAATAAGAAAAATTTATGGAGGTGGCACAAGAAGGTATAGAGGTGCAGGAAGAAGCAGCCTGCTTTCTGTTTTGGCAATTTCTGCACCCAACATAATTTTAAATTTCTGAAATAAAAATTTAAAATTGAAAATAATACATTCTGAAAAATATATCCGAAAGAGATTATTGTGTTAAAAAAATAAAAAAATCAGAAATTAAAATTAAAATCCCATTCTGAATAAGAAAATCTGCAATAAAAAAAATTGTTATGGAAAAATAAATCCGGAAACATATTCCAGAAAAGAGAGTCCGGAATGTAATTTTATATGTATCCCATTTTATTTAAGGATATTTTCGTCTTTTTATACTGAAATTGGTACATACGGTGCAGGAAGCAATTGCCTTCTCTTTTTCCACTCTATTTTCCCTCCTACATCTATTTGATGTTTAAAGGGGAGATTTCTTTTCGCAACTCATAGTTTCTTCCTGCACCTTTATAAAATGCGTAAAAAGACAAAAATATTTCAAGTATAATATAAACTTATTGGTGTGTTGTTGTGTTATCAATTGTTTTATCCATGAATTTTTTGAATTATATGATCTAGGAATATTTTGCAAAATATAACATAGAATTATTTTTTTATAAATTTTTAAAAAAATATATAATTTGAAAGAAATTTCTGGATCTAGACATATCTTTTTAGATTTCATATTCTAAAATTTATTTTACCAACGATTGTATTATGTTCCTACTAAAGTTAAACAAGCTTAAAAAAGTGAATAATGAATACTCGCTATCACTAATTTTATCATGTTCTTCAATGAAAAATAATGAAAAAGCTTTAAAAAATAAATTATGAATACTAATTCATCACCATTACTATCACACCTTTATATTTTCTTCATAGTCCAAAAGTAAATAAATTATGCAACTAACAATTTTTTAAAATAATATTTTTGGATTGTTTAATTTAGGAGGCACTTCCAAATCCATTAGTTTATTGTATATTAGATAATCTAAGTTAATTTTTTACATAAAAAATATTTTTGTATTGTACAATTTAAATTAAACAATTCACAAGTTAAAATTGACTTTCAAATTATTATCCCGATTGTTATTTGATATACCTTTTCAAGTTTTTATTGTATATTTCGATAAATTTCCTAATATATAATTCTAAAAATTTTCAGATTACACAATCTTAAAAAAACTTTCAACCAAAAGATAAAATATAAATTTTCATATATTTATGGACATATAAGAAAAATATCTTGGTAAAAAAAGAAATTTCCTATGGATGGGAGATTTAAGCTGAATGAAATATTTTCTAACTACAAAGAATGTGATTCTTATTTAATAAAACATTAAGGGAAGTGAACATTTAATTTAAAATTAGAAAGAACTTAAGTGTTATTTAAAATAATTTAAGGAGAATAAGTATAATTTTCCTTAATTTTGAATATTTATATTTTATCTTTAAATATTTATCTAAATATAGCAATATTCATTCAATCCATAATTCAATTTTTCTTAACATTAATAAAAAAATGTAAATATAGATTATCTAAAATAAGCTCTTGAAAAAAGTCCAAGTTTTAAAAACAATCAAACAAACATATTAATCATAATCTTAGATATGATTTCCTAAATTTTCCAACTCATCCATTTATTCTAAAACTTTTGAATTTGAATTAATCAAGTGACTAATAAACCTTGTCAACTAACTAATATATTTATATAAATTTTATAGTAAAAACTAACAAATGTGTCAGGATGGCCGAGTGGTCTAAGGCGCCAGACTCAAGTTTTGGTCTTCGAGAGAGGGCGTGGGTTCAAATCCCACTTCTGACATTTTCTCAATTTTTTTGTCAAATTTCTAATGTTTATATTTTTTTTTTCTTTTTATATTTTTTTCTTTTTATATTTTTTTCTTTTTATATTTTTTTCTTTTTATATTTTTTTCTTTTTATATTTTTTTAATTTATAAAATAATATTTGCTTGAAATTCTTCTGTTAGGTACCTTCATTATTTGCTCTCATGTGATGTCTACTATATGAAGATTTCATTACTCATGTCTA
>Ga0123342_1002746_pt1 | contig 28968 bp, 13 predicted proteins | sample Turbeawhitnodule_FD_89960 | JGI IMG/M metagenome (GOLD analysis project Ga0123342, IMG submission 89960) | Root nodule microbial communities of legume samples collected from Mexico - Turtle bean Mexico white nodule | ecosystem: Host-associated > Plants > Roots > Nodule | place: Mexico: Nepantla... | reverse complement strand
TTCTGGTACTGCAGCTTTTGCTTGCTGTTTTGGCGAACTGAATTTCTGAATCAATTGTTTCTTGAGATAATTTCATTCTTGTTTTAAAAGTTTACGAAAATCCTCTTTAAACAATTCACCCCCTTCTAGTTTAAAGCCATCTATTCTAACAGTTCCAATATGTTTTAAATTATTCCAACTGCTTTTGGTTTTTGATTTAATTGTTTTAACCACTTGATTGAAGTATAAAAAGGTTGTTTTACGCTCCAATGCATTGACTAAGAAAGAGAGATCAATCAAAAACAGTTTTCAAGATTTCAAAGAGCTTTTGGATACTCTCAAGTGTGGTATTGTCTTGTAATTATGGACTTTAATGTTTGATTTACCTAGGTGTATTCTATTCCCTTATTCTCTGAACATTTTATTTTTGTGTGATTTGGTGTGGTGCAGTTTCTAGAGTTATTAGGAAAACTGTGTGTTTTGCCAAAGAGTGGTGTGTGTTCTTGAGGGGTTCAAGATCATCACTCTTAGTGTGTTGTTTGTAATATAGGTTTGATTACATAGTGAATTCTCAGTGGTTAGCTGAGGACTGTATGCAGCTCTTGGTTAAGAGTGAACCAGTATAAACATCTTGTGTGAATCTCTCTATCCTTACATTCATTAAATTGTTTTATATTTGATTTTCAATTCTGCTAATATAAACAACCGATTGTTTCACAAAAACAAATGGTTATTTTCTGGAATCAAACTAAAAACAATTTTCTCAATTCTTAAGAGATGTGAGACTATTATACAATATTTAAACAAGCCCCAAGTCGAGGTCTAAGGAAAACAAGGGCTACTTTTTCAACTCTATAGGCATTGTCAATGTTCTCAACTCAACTCAATCTTCACATTCAAGATATTGTTCGATTTAGGGTTCAGTGTTTCATCATGATTTGGTCCTTATAAGGTGTCTTGGAGGGTTAAGGGAGGAAGGTATCTCAGAGGGTTAAGGGAGGAAAGTATCTCTAAATTTTCCTTAACCTTAACTCTTAAGCAATGTGAGAATGTTGAACGTGTCAGAACAAGTCTCGCATCAAGGTTTAAGGGAAACAAAGGTTTGTCTTTTGAACCACTTTTCCATCCCATAGACGAAACCAATGTTTTGACCTCAAGTATGCTGAGATAACATCGTTAGGTTTAATCAATGCATCTGAGGTATTGTCTACTTTGAAACTTAGACTTATCACAATTTTATCCTTAAAAGACGTATGAGAGGGGTAAGGGAGGAAGGTGTATTTAAATTCTCCTTGATCTTAACTCTTAAACGATGTTAGATTATTTGGCAAACCGAAACAAGCCCCAAGTCAAGATCTTCAAAGAAAAGGCGCCTTTAAGAGTCTTATGACGTACATTTCAGCTTGAAAAAAATGTTTTTAGAATTCTTGAAAGAAGCACTCATCATAATTTTGTTTTTAAAGGGCATCTCAAAGGTTAAGGGAGGAAGGTATATTTAAATTTCCTTCATCTTAACTCTTAAACGATATTGGATTATTGGTCATACCAGAACAAACCCCAAGTCAAGGTCTTAAAAGAAAAGACATCTTTGAGAGTCTTGTGACGAACATTTCAGCTTGAAAATTTGTTTCTGAAATCCTTGAAAGAAAGAACATTTTGAGCTCTATTCTGAGACATCCAAATGATCTCAGACCCATGTTTCAATTGTTAGAAGTACATGAATTTATTGTTAGTTAAAGGTATTTGGAGTTAGTGACAAAGTATTTGAAAAACTTTTAAAAAGGACCAAGTCTGACAATTAGTGTAAAGTTGAGCATTTTACTTTCAAAAGGGGATAAAAGGAATAACACATTAAGTTTCTTGAAGAAGAACTTGTATACGAAGGTAAAAGTTTTATTAATTGGTAATGACTTCATAAAGACTTTATCTAAGTTATTGCACGTCTCTGCCGAAATAAACTCGATCTTAATGTCAAAACACACATTAAAATAGGAGACTGACTCTTCAATCGATTTCCTCGAGATATACTCGAAGGGGTAGGATGCAACTTCCCTAACCACCCAAAAATACTCAGGGTCAACAATCAAATGAAATTTATCTTTCCTTTCTTGGACAAGATTGAGTTTGTTATTTCTAACACTTCTTGAGAGAACCTTATATTTGTCCTTAGGGGCAGTGATGACCTTAATAACCACCAATGCGGCGGAAGCCACCGCAACAACAACGTTGAGGGGTGGAGAAGAAAGTTCTTCCACTAAATCCCCGTCCACAGAAAACGAGTCACTACGACTCAAAAAAGGTTATTCTCTGATGGTAACAATTTCCTCGAGTCGATTATTCTCATTGTAGGGATAAAAAAAAAAGGAAGAGAAAGTCATTAGAACGTCACTTTTAAGAGAAGAAGGTGAAAGGTGAGAAACAACCGAGAAAAAACAACACAAAATGCTTACACGAAAATTCTAATAGATGAACAAGGAAATGTCCACTATCAAAACAACATAACGTCTTGAAAAAAAGTAAAAATCTATCATTAATGTTGAAATCTTCTCATTAACGCTTCTCATTAACGCGTATTGGAAATCACATTATTTTTTAAACAAGTCATGATGAACTAAATTTTGTTGTCTCTTTTTTATATTCAAATATTTTATTTTCCTTTTCTATTTTTAACTAACTTTTACTCAATACATTTTTAATTATGTCTTGAAGTCTTTATAAAAGTCTTTATAAAAGTCTTTAAGATCTTTAAATTACCTCTCTCATTTTCCAAATTTTTAGCATGATCACATCCATGTCAATTTTTAAACATTCTCCTTTTTTTTTTTACTTCAACTTTTTCATTCCATAACAAAAATCATTTAACATATTTTTATCTTCTTATACATCACGTTCCAAATGAAATTAGCATTGTCAACGTAATTACACAATTGGGAAAAAAAGAGTATAATGTAGTTGCATGTTTTATAAGTCATATTTTACATGTTTAATAATATTAATATCTTTCAATGTATATTTTAAAAGTCATTTAAAATAATTTTTAATTCATTGATAGTGTAAAGAAATAGATATTGAGAATGCATGAAAATTAATTTTAAAAATAGAAATTAACAACTTAAACCGAAACGAAGTGCTACAGCAATACATTTGGGCTCTCCATGTAACCGATGTGTATTTTTCTTTCAAGGCTGTTTCTACCTGCACCTCTTCAGTTTCTTGTGACACTCCATACTTATGAAAATACCAAAAATACCTTTTACTATATTGATGGTTTTTTTTATTATTTCAGAATGAATGATTTGAAAAATTCTATATTCTATAATCTAAAATAGGTTTCTTTTAAAAAAATACATTCTAAAAATCTAAAAAGTATTTCTAATATATTTTTAAATCAAAAAATATTTTCTAGGTTCTGTAATCTAAAATGTATTATTTTAAAGAAAAAATTATTTAAATTGTAAAATCCAGATGATAAATAAAAAATATATTTTCAAATTGTAAAATTCAAATATAGTTTTAAACCCTAAACCTTAAATTACTCATTTCACTTAATACATAATTATTTTACCCAACCCATGATAATTCGTTCATCAAATTATATAATTCACCTAATAGATGAAATTTCAGCAAAGGAAATCTTAATCCGAGATAATGAAAAAAATTTAATTAATAAAATTCACTAAAGGAAATAGTTCTAATAAAAAAACAAGTTATATAATATGAAATCATTCATGCTTTATACACTTATCTTCTTTAACATTTTTTTAATCTGAATTCTAATTTAATTAAGATGGGTTGAATATTAATTATGTTATTGTTCATTTTATGATGTGGGGTGAATTAAAAGATATTATCATATTGGTAAGTAATGATCAAAGTATACACAAATTGCTTTAATTTTCATTTTGAAAACCTAGATGAACACAAAAAGGCATTTTCTACAAAATTCATTAAAAATTAATAAATACATAAATATTAAAACATCACCAATTAGAGCCAAGCACACAGAAAACTACAATGATCTTGGCTCCTGATGTTGAAGCTATCAAATACATAAATTAGGAGCCACCAAATACCTGCAAAGAACATAATGGAAACCCTTTGAATTAAAAACTAACGACTTCATATATTAAGTTAGACATATTTTCAAGAGAGAACAATAAAAAGCACAAAATGAAACACCAATAAAACAATTATGATTTAGCTCCTACAGTTTTTTTTTAAAATTTTCATTCCTGTAAATTTGAAATAACTATTTCTAGTCATATAAAATTTATATAAAATTTGAAATAACTACTCTAGTCTCATAAAATGAGTAAACTTAAGTTTTAGTCTTTATAAAATATTTTTCCTTAATTTTCATTTCTCCAAAAATTGAAATTACTATTTTTATCTGTACCATTCATCTTTAAATAAATATTATTAAGGGTTTTAGATTATTTTCAGAAATATTATATGTTGATATTATATCATTTATACTAGTGGAGACACTTAGTATATTCCACTAAACTTGTTTTCAACTCATGAGCAGACAACAGAAGATTTTACAGGGACCAAAATATACTAACAACACATTTGATCGAAGAACTATTATCTCTAACCAATAATGAAATTGTTACTTACAGCATCCAATACATCGTCAGAGAGCTCAGGTTTACGTTTTTTGGCATCAGCAGCGATCGGCTTTGTTTGATGGAAATGGCGAATCACTTTTTCTACTCCTGAGTCTGGTTGAATCTTCTGCTTCTGTTCAAGTAAAATGCAATTATGTCAGTATGAACTGATTCTTCAATATACACATTTATCGAAATTTGGAAAAAAATACAAATGAAAAGAAATAGCTGAAAGTGTCTTTGAACCATCTTTCTAATTGCCATATTTGTGAAGCAAATTATTTAAGGCAGTGTTAAAAATCAAATCAAAAGAAAAGCATATAACTGTCAACAAATACACGAAACATGATAGTTCAAGAATCTTTGCGGCTTCAAGTAAAAAGTATCTACATCAATAATCCAAAAAAAAAAAACTCTTCCCTCAGAGAACACAATCGTAGATAATCAGCATGTAAGTCTAGTTTTAAGGAGCTAAGATAATTCAGATAGAAACAAGTTATACAATCAAGCACATGCAATGGAACACAAAATAAAAGGGGATCAGAAATTCATGGCAGCTATAGTATCAAATGTCACCAAGAAGTAGGAATTTTCCTAGTTTTAGTCTAACCAATAAGGAGTAAAAATCAAATTATTAAAAGTCAGTAATTGAGTTCCTTGAAACGTAGAAGTATACTACTTATATTGCAAGTCACAAACTGATACAGCCTGTATCATAGGTAGTTGCAAAAAGAATGACAAACAGCAGGAAATAAAGGAAAGAAAGGATGGGAGTAGATGAGAATCAATGCTCCTCCAAGCAAGAGAAACTCTGCTCCAATTTCCAATTATGATCCTCCAAAAATATGCCTCCACATCAGTACATGATTCCTTATAACAGAAATATACACATCACATTCTACTAATTAACTAGCAGCCCAAATTCCCCCATCTACCCCTTCCATCTTTTACAAAATCAAAAGCACAAATTAGTTAGACTTGGGCTGGGTCTTCACTGATAAGTTTGAAATGGCTTATCCCATTTTGAGGCACTGTTCGTATCACTAACAACATTTAAAAATTGCAGTAGATTCCAAAGCCACCCTCGTATTGTATCATGATTTAATTTACTGTTCTCAAAAGCAGATTTATTTAACTTATCCGCAACTGTCATTGTTAGATTAGGTCCAAATATAGGGCAGAATTCAAATCCTCAAAGTAGTCTGCATCTGGGAGTAGTCCGAAACAGTAGCCAAAAATAATTATCAGCAGCATTCCACTGTTGTAATCGAACGGAGATCATTACATACACCTTACTGCCATTTAGGAGGCAATTTTCATGAATAACATTTACAAATTATATAAAAAGAAAGGACTTCCCTTTCCTTAACTCATGAGTTATTTATTTTAGAGACAGACCAGGTTAGATGAACAGAAAACAGTAAAAATGCTATCTCATGGTCTACCAGAATTGCCCCTCACAACAGCTATATGAAAGCCAAAAAACGAGACACAGTACAAGACTCAAGAAGCAGCGATGACTGAGCTTTTACGAGGTTTATGGTTAAAAACTCTAATTATTCTGTTCTGGCAGTTATTTTACAATTCCTCCAAGGTTAAAACTGTAGCAAGAAATTTTAATTCAAAGACAAGCCAAAAGTATAACAAACAAGATGTTCAAACTAGCAAACCACATTTAAATATGAAAGCTAAAATAAGACACAGTACAAGACTCAAGAAGCAGGGATGACTGAGCTTTAACGAGGTTTATTGTTAAAAACTCTAATTCTTCTGTTTTAAACAATAACAGACCAGAAAATTAACTACCGTTTAGTTATTTGCTTAAAGAAAATGCTTTCTCTCACTATGTCTACTTATCTGTTATCACCCAATACCAGAAAAAGTATGTCACAAAGTCAGGTACCAACCAAGAAAAATGAAGAAAATGTCAATCAATAGATTTACCGTCCATTTCTTGTCTAAAATTAAATGCCTGAAGTACATACCTCCAACATTTAAACTAAAGGTAATGACGGCATGGTACACCAAATTTACTTTTTAAGTCTTTAAAATGTGTAGACATAATGGCATACCTTCTTTAGCCGCTCTTCTATAGCATTCAAAGCATGTGACTGATCAACTCTGGACAGATAGAAATCCCTCTCTCTCTTGGCAGCAGAAAGTTCTACAGCCAGCTTTTGCTCCCGAGTAGCTTTCTTAAAGGCTGTAAGTTATACATTGTTTTAGCACAATCTGCTTAAGCTCCACCAATAAAAAAAGACACTGATCATAAAGTGCTCACCTAGTTCTTCAGTCAGATCATCCCACTTGAACTTACTTAAGTACTTAATATTCCAAAGGTCATAGTAGAATGATGACCTCTTCCTCCCCCCTTGGAGACAAACAGTACAAATCAGAAACTTGAAAACCAAATTCATACAAAAAAATAACCTGCTGCAATAAGCATACAGCACTATGAAACATCATATTTCTATTGCACTAAACTTAAAGAATAAACCTATTCTAGAGTTTATATGACAACATTACGATTCATGTATATACAATCCTGCTACTACAAATAAACACTATCTTTTTCTCAAAAAAATTTCATACAGATGTATAATTGTCAAAGCATGAGAATTTAAGACATACTAATATTCTATAATCATTAAGAGTACAACATTACAATTTTCATTTAAGAATGAAGAACAAAGAGCAGCAGGTGTCTGACAGTGATACAAGATTCAAACACATACCTATTTGTTCACCATTTAACATATCGGCAACCCTCTTAGCCACCCTTTTATTACCGAATTCAACCCATCTACACAGCAGAGAAAAACCCAATGATCATATTCAAATCACACCAACAAAATAATCAGTAACCATTGCAACAACTTTAATCAGATACCAATCCTATTCTAAAATAAAACATAAATAAATACCCTTCTGAATATGCCTGGTCTCGGGATCCACGGGACCGCTTAGAATGCAGTTGGGTAGCAGAACCTGAAAAATTAAAATAATAAAAAAAATCTCAACCACAACAAAATTCAAAATAAATAAATAAATAGTATACACCTTTAAGAATTTTATTAGAATGCCCATATAAGGTGATTTCCAATTACTAAATTCTTATAGCTTGAGACATATGGAGTTACTATGCTTTTCTGACATTCAAACTATTAAGATGTTACCACTCTTTATTATTTTGAAAATTTTGTTTCTTGATCACTTTTTACCACCATATTTTTAAATTTGCACGCATGTGTAACTAAACGCTGATGTATATCTTATATAACTTGATGGGAAAATGCACGAAACTTAGCTGTTAAGATTCACAAACTGATGATGGTTGAACGGTAAAAAGTGCAATTAAGCTAAAAGACAGAGTATTAACTTCATAATAAATGTTCAAATCTAACTGAAAATAATAAAATTCCTATAAAACAATCCAGCGAAACATCATCATTGGTTTAATTTCATGTTCTTTCAAACACTAAAATCAAGTTTGCTCCAAATAAAAAGAGTAATCCGAACAAAATTAGAGAGAGAGAGACCTTGAGGAGCGAGAAAAATTCGTTGGATATCACCGAACTGAGAGAGAAGGTGGCGAAGCTTTACGTGGTCCATGTGAGGAGGGATTCGACTCAAGTAGCACACACCGCGCTTCTTCGCGTCATTGGACGACACTTTCTTCTTCTTCTTTGTCTTCTTCGTTTTCGCGTTTTCACCGTTGGATGTGGTTTCTGCTGCGTCAATCTCAGCGTCTTCTTTCTCTTTCTCCCAAGGATTCATCGTTTTTCTAGTGTCTGCAGCAACACCTTCTTCCTCTTCTGGTTCCAGTTAACAAAACACGAATTTTGATTCTACTTTTATAGATAGGGCTTTCTAAGGTAACGGCTTTGCTCTTTTTGGGCCGACAAATTCCTCCTGGACCCATAGTTTTATGGCAATTTCTTCCTGTATCCTGTCAATTCTAATCTACACCCTATCATTTTTCAAAATTTTCAAAATTATCTTTATTTCGGATTTAAAAATCCGGAATAAAAAATATAATTCAAAAATAAAAAAAATCTGAAATAGAAAATTAAAAATGCATTTCAGATATAAATTTCTGAAATTCAAAAATATATTCCAGTTATCTTACAAAATTAAAAAAGCATTTCAAATATAAATTTCTGAAATTCAAAAATATATTCCAAGAACGTGTGCAGAAACAAAACTTACCAGATATTTATTTTAAAAAATAAATAAAAAATATTAATTTTTAAAATTAATTTTATCGATAATTTGTAATTGTTTATATATTTATTTGAATTATTAAATTTGATCATTTCAGTCAATTAAACATGTCTAAATTTCCAATTTTATTTTTGCTATGATGTTTTTTTTTGTTAAAATTTAGAAGTAAATTATATAAAGTTATTTCATTTATTTAAAACTAAAAAAAGTAATTTTTTTCTAAAAATTGATCCAATAAAAATCAAACGCGAATAACTTGTCTATATTTAACCACAATCTTAATAATCCATATCCGATTAATTAGATAAGTTAAATATTAAATATAAATTTTAAAATGTTAAATTTAGATTATGTAGATTAGTTAGATTCGACTGACTCAACCCAACAATTGTTCAGACTTATAAATCAATAGTACTTATAATTCCATAATTTTAATTTTAAAGATTATTATATTATTATAGTTGGTTATGTTATTTTTTTTAATACAAAAAGAAACCTTTCCAAAAATATTTAACTAAAAAAATACATGATGACACAATATTTTAAAAATTCAACATGAAATCAAGATAATATAAAAATGTATGTAAAGAAAGAAGACATATAAATCAGCTTTTATAGTACCTTTGGACATTAAGAATGAATTAAAAGATAAAGAAATCATCTGTAAAGAAATAAGACATTATATTATTCTTGAGATAAAAGATAAAGAAGTATTTTACCTGTTATGATATTATTCTTAAGATAAAAGATAAAGAGATATTTTATCTGTTGTAATATTATTCTTAAGATAAAAGATAAAGAGATATTTTATCTGTTGTGATATTATTCTTAAGATAAAAGATAAAGAGATATTTTATCTGTTGTGATATTATTCTTAAGATAAAAGATAAAAAGATATTTTACCTGTTGTGATATTACCCTTAAGATAAAAGATGAAGAGATATTTTATCTGTTGTGATATTATTATGGAGATAAAAGATAAAGAGATATTTTATCTGTTGTGATATTATTCTGAAGATGAAAGATATCATTGTTATTGTTTAAATATGTTATCATATTATTATGAAAACAACATATATATGTAAATTTTTTATCATGTTATTCTGAAGGTAACATAAATGATTAATTATTATCTTTAAGTCTGTTGTGATATTAGTCTGAAGATGAAAGATATAATTGTTATTGTTTAAATTTGTTATCATGTTATTATGAAAATAACAAATATATGTAAATTTGTTATCATATTATTATGAAGATAACATAAATGATTATTATCTTTTAAGTCTGTTGTGATATTAGCTTGATGATGAAAGATATAATTATTATTGTTTAAATATGTCATCATATTATTATGGAAATAACGGATATATGTAAATCTGTTATCATATTATTCTGAAGATGACGTGAATGATTAATTATCATTTAAATCTATTGTGATATTGTTATCATCATCATTGTCATGATTTCTCACACGAGAGAAATTATTCTTGTTATTGGATATAGAGCGTAGTAGTGTAAGAGTACATATCTAGGAAAGTTCTAGCGAGGAAAGACTTGGTATTTAAGTGAGTTTGTTGGTGACCCACCTCTCTTTCCTGGGAACTTACCTGGTGTACTAGTTCACGGTCTACAATCATTGTTCTAGTAAAGATTATTATTCATAACGCATTTATGCATACATTCATACAATATAGGTACGCGAGATGGCACATGGTAAGACGCCTTTTTCTTAGTAAGATTATGAGTTCAGATGCTCTGAAGTTTAATTGGCCATAACTAAGATTGTTAGGCTTAAGTCAAGTAAGACGACCTTTTCTCAGTAAGATTATGAGTTCAGGCGCTCTAAGGTTTAATTGGCCACAACTAAGATTGTCTGGCTTAAGTCAGGTAAGACGACCTTTTCTCGGTAAGATTCTGAGTTCAGACGCTCTGAAAAATTTAATCGGCCATAACTAAGATTATTTGGCTTAACTCAGGTAAGACGACCTTTTCTCAGTAAGATTCCGAGTTCAGGCCCTCTGAAGTTTAATCGGCCATAACAAAGATTGTTTAGTTTAAGGCACGGATAAGACGACCTATCTCGGTAAGATTCTGAGTAGGCGCCCTGTGTATCTAGTGACAAGTAAGACGACCTTTCTTAGTAAGATGATCCGAGTAGGCGCCCTATGTGTAAGTTGGTTATCTATTGTCAGGTAAGACGACCTTTCTCGATAAGATGATCCGAGTAGGTGCCCTGCATGTAAGTTGATTTTCTATTGTCAGGTAAGACGACATGTCTTAGTAAGATGATCCAAGTAAGTGCCCTGCATGTAAGTTGATTGTTTGTTGTCAAGTAAGACGGCCTGTCTCGGTAAAATGATTTGAGTAGGCGCCCTGCGTGTAAATTGATTATCTGTTGTCAAGTAAGACGACTTTTCTTGATAAGATTATCCGAGTAGATGCTCTGTGTGTAAGTTGATTTTATGTTGTCAGGTAAGACGACCTGTCTCAGTAAGATGATCCGAGTAGGCGCCCTGCGTATAAATTTATTATCTGTTGTCAAGTAAGACGACCTGTCTCGGTAAGATGATCCGAGTAGGCACCCAACATGTAAGTTGATTTTATGTTGTCAGGTAAGACGATTTATCTCGGTAAGATGATCCGAGTAGGCGCCTTGCATGTAAGTTGGTTTTCTGCTGTCAGGTAAGATGACCCGTCTTGCTAAGATGATCCAAGTAGGCGCCCTGCGTGTAAGTAGATTTTATGTTGTCAGGTAAGACAACTTATCTCGATAAGATGATTCGAGTAGGCGCCCTGCGTGTAAATTGATTATTTGTTGTTAGGTAAAACGACTTGTCTCGGTAAGATGATCCAAGTAGGCGCCCTACGTGTAAGTTGATTTTTTGTTGTCAGGTAAGACGACCTATCTCAGAAAGATGATCTGGGTAGAAGCCCTGCGTGTAAATTGATTTTCTGTTGTCAAGTAAGACGACCTATCTCGGTAAGATGATCCGAGTAGGCACCCTGCATGTAAGTTGATTTTCTGTTGTCACGTAAGACGACTTGTCTCGGTAAGATGATTCGAGTAGGCGCCTTGCGTGTAAATTGATTATTTGTTGTCAGGTAAGACGATCTTTCTCGGTAAGATGATCCGAGTAGGCGCCCTGCGTGTAAGTTGATTTTCTGTTGTCAGGTAAGACGACCTTTCTTGGTAAGATGATCCGAGTAGGCTCCCTGTGAGTAAATTGATTTTCTGTTGTCAGGTAAGACGATTTGTCTCGGTAAGACTATCCGAGTAGGCGCCCTGTGTGTAAATTGATTATTTGTTGTCAGGTAAGATGACCTGTCTCGTTAACATTATTCAAGTAGGCCCCCTCTGTGTAAATTTATTATCTATTGTCAGATAAGACGATCTGACTCGGTAAGATTATCTGAGTGGGCGCCTGTGTGTAAATTAATTATCTATTGTCAGGTTAGACAACCTGTCTCGGTAAGATGATCCGAGTAGGTGCCCTGTGTGTAAATTGATTATCTGTTGTCAGGTAAGACGACCTTTCTTGGTAAGATGATCCGAGTAGACGCTCTGTGTGTAAGTTGATTTTATGTTGTCAGGTAAGACAACCTGTCTCGATAAGATGATCCAAGTAAGCGCCTTGTGTATAAATTGATTATCTATTGTCAAGTAAGACGACCTGTGTCGATAAAATGATCCAAGTAGGTGCCCTGCATGTAAGTTGATTTTCTGTTGGGAGGTAAGACGACCTGTCTTGGTAAGATGATCCAAGTAGGAACCCTACGTGTAAGTTGATTTTACGTTGTCAGGTACGACGACTTGTCTCGGTAAGATGATCTGAGTAAGCGCCATGCGTGTAAATTGATTATCTTTTTTCAGGTAAGACGACCTGTTTCGGTAAGATGATCCGAGTAGTCGCCCTACGTGTAAATTGATTTTCTGTTATCAGGTAAGACGACTTGTCTCGGTAAGATGATCTGAGTAGGCGCACTGCATGTAAATTGATTATTTATTGTCAAGTAAGAGGACCTTTCTTGGTAAGATGATATGAGTAGGACCTAACTCGGCATAAGAACGAGTTATAAACGCTTTGCAAGCAGATGTCATGGTTAAGTTGTTTCGGTGCATGGTAAGGTGGGCTATCTCGGTGAGTGAATGATCAGATGATTAACCGAGTAGGTGCTCTGTGAAACAAAGCTTGGTAAGATCAAGATATATGGCCCCGAGCCAAGTTTGCGAGATACACTTATGCAAGTCGAGAGTGAGCATATGCTTGTTGTAGTTGTGGGTGTATAGTTCATTAAAAGGTTAGTTCTTTGTTAGTTAGGGACTCCACGATTTTTCATGCTTAGATTTTGCCTAAGTTGCATTCTTGTTATCTTTATTACTTTATGCTTAAGAGGTAGAGATGGTGCACGAGGTAGGCAGAACATTTTTTTTGTTATATGTTTTCAAGTGAGATTATATTCTCGTAAGACTCTTCGCCTAGTCAAGCCCGGCTCGAGTCTGGAGGGCTTGTGTACTAGACAGGAATTCCCGAGACCTCAATCCAAGTATTTAGGGGAGGTCAGCTCGGCTATTGGGCCAGGGTGCAGGTCATGAGTTTGACCCAATTTTATTGGTAAGCCCGATGGGGAATAATTAAATAAGTTTTGTCATATATTAACCTATAGATAAGTATATGCATATATGTGGTTGTTAGTTAAATAAATATACGCATACGTTTGTTAACTGAATATGTTGCATGTTGGTTACATGATAGTTAATAGTTGTTGAGAATAAAAGAGGAGCGCCCAAAGATAAGGGTGTACATGTAAAACAAAATGTTAGCTTGTGGTTAGCACTTGAAGATACTTGGTGCCCGTGGCAGTTGTTTTTTCTCTTAAGATAAAAGATTAAATATTTTCAGTTATGTTTTCCGTTGAGACTATATTTTCGTGAACGAAAACTGTTACACAAATAGTTATAAAAGGAATTTGAGATCCCAGATAAAGGTACGTTGTTTCTAAATACTATACTGAAACTAATTACTTTTTGTAATCAACAGGTAAGACTCATTTATCTCAACGGAGTCACATTCCAATGTAAAAAGAAGACGTGAATCAATATCCAAAATTAGAAGAGGAGCTTTCCACCCAGTTCAACCAATGAAAGAGTCAACCAGCAAGAACAACAGTTTATATACTTTTTACTCTTTCAACCTACAAATATGCGACAAAATCAATGATAATTTATATATTTCTTTCTCCTTCAAATTTTTTTCAATATTAAAATTATTTGTGTCCCCGTTACATAAACAACTTCGAAATTACTAATTCAGTGATAAACATTAAAAATATATTAAAAAATCATTCGGGTATTTGAGATTGATTTCTAGTTCAAAAATTAATCTCAATAAAACAAGGATAAATTATTTATAGTTCAAAAATTAATCTCAATAAAACAAGGATAAATGAATGAGTTAAAAATAATCAAAAGCAAAGATCAACATTAGATAAAAATTCAGAATATTTTCAAAATATACAATTGAGAATATTTCTAATCATGAATAATTTAGACTTTTTTAATAACCAAAGAAAGATACCGAAAGAACCACATTTTTATTACATTTTTTTAGCCTAAGTTGAGGTTTGTGGAGAGTAAACGGGTTCACTGTATTTCTTTTAACCAATTTCATATATGAATTTTTTTTATAGAAATTGAATTTAGTTTCTCATGTATAATAATAATTAGAATTAGAATAATGGGAATAACCACAAAATAGAATAACAATAATTAATAATAATAGTTAATCAAAACATTAAAGGTTTAAAATTGTGATAAAATCAAATATATTCCACACAATATTAGTATACAGTTTTTTTTATATAATTCTTTATTTTTATGGATTTCACGGTAAAATAGACAAGACTAAAAATTATAAATGGAGAAAAATAACATCTTTTTATAATATTTTTTATTTTTTATTTGAAAAAAAAAATTAAAAAATTCCTTAACATGATTACTTAACATATAATTGATTAATTGAAGGATGTTAAGAAATGATAAGACCAGAATAAAAAACAATCTATGAAGGACCAAAATACGAAAACATTATTAAGAACCAAAACAAAATCTACAATTTTTTTTCCCTTAGGGGCATGACAATAAACAAACAACTTGTCACTTCCATATTATTTGGAACTAAAAGAGTAGGGACCAAAACTAGAATAAAATTTGTAATAAGAACCGACATAAAAAAATATTGAGTTGTATAAGAAAAATTTACAAATTTTTTAGATACCAAAAAGTTATTCAATCTTTTTAATGATATAAATATCACTTTTGTTTTTAAAGTTTTTATTAAAAAATAGATGATTTAGAAAAAACTACCTCTGAAAATAAGCAAATTTATGTATTTACTCAATTAAAAATAATACATTGAATTTAAAAATAATTTTAGAATTTGAAATTCTCTTATTTCAATTAATCTAATTACTTTTATTAAATTCTACAAATTCATTTTCTTTTATAATTTCTTATTCAAATAACATTTTATCATGAAAAATTTTAATTTTTCCAAAAATAAATTAGTTTCTTAAAATCCCTTTTTCTTATAAAAAAGGTTTGTTCAAACATAATCTTAGTAAACTAAAACTTAAAAACGTAAAGTAGCAAAATAAACAAGTCTAACACCTACAAAAACATTATTCAAATTTGAATCTCTAAATACATAATGGAAGAATAACAATTAATCACATTCAACCATTGATTCTGAAAATAAAAAGAGCTTGAAGAGATTGATTATCTCCTATTTGATCTGCTATTTATAGAAAAAAAATTGCTCAAGAACTATGAAAAGGTAGAAGAAAAAATGCTATATTTAGGTCATTAATGCTATCAGATTACAGGTAGAACCGATAACAATTAGGCTTTTTCTTCCTTCCTGAGGTAAGAGTCAACAATTATCTATGTAAATTACAATTTATAGCCAACTTTAGAGTCTGAAATGACATTGACATTAAATAACTTAACATCAACGGTACCTCATGTATTGACCGAATAATTATTTAGAAAAAGAAAACCTTGATCTATGAAATGTTGGAAAATTGTAACAAATTCTCTACATAATCTCCTAAAATACAACCATGTCATACATGAATCAAACAAATAATTCTGGTAACTGAAGAATTCTCCATAAAGGGAGGAACAGTGTTATATGAATTTAAGTTGGTCTGTTCCCGAATCTTGAACGCATTCTGTCATATGTTTTAGAAACCAAAAGAAGTCTTGGATCATCTTCAGGTATCTCTCGATCCTGCAATTCCACACACGAGTAGTGAGCATCATCATGGGTACATTAACATGTGTGACCATTAGAAAACAATTAAAAACTAGGAGTTCCATATCCTTCAATATAAGTATTTCAAGGAATATCTGAATAAAGTCATTCAGAGAACATAGAAATGAAAACTTAGTGTGCTCCTTTGCATGCAAAATGATGAATCACTTTTCCAATCCTATATACTAGAGGAGTGTTGAACTCTTGGCAATGTGACAAAACAAGATTGAATGGCAGTGCAAAAGGACCTGTGATATCCACAATCTAGATATGACAAATTGCAAGCTTTGCTATATGATTCATAACTCTTTTATCACTAAGATGAATATACAAACTATAAAGAGAAACTATTTCAAAGAACATAGAAGAACGTGATGCTATACAGAGGCGAATAACTCACTTTTAAGCCTCGGTAATATGCTTGTAATGCAGGAAATGAAGGGTTACTATTCCGAACTCGCATCATGTCCCATATGTAGTTAGCAGTGGTATATCCCCCAGTCTACCATTTAAGAAATAAGAACAAAATACACATTATAAATTCCAGAGAAAACAAATATAAACTTTGTATCAAGCTAGTAACGAGATAGAGTTTCAATACCTTTTCTCCTGCAGCTATAAGCAGGAGCTCACTTCCCAATTTGCTATTCACAAAATAGTTTCTTTCGTTCATCCTTACCTGCATTTATAAAATAATATTTTTTAAGTCTTTAAACAGGTCAGATCAATCACACTGTGACAAAGTTGATGGCGAAGCTAAGATGACCTACCAGAATATCTTGAGCAATTTGCATTCCTTTCTCAGTGTACCCAGCCATTGCCCCTTCTGCGAGAGTCTGCAGACATTTACGCATTTTATGCAAATTGTTTTAAAAAAAATAATTTCGCAGCAGAGTTCAACAAGGTAAGGGTGAAACAAATTTTCAACTACATGTCATGCGTTAGATGCATGACTGGAAAATTGGCACTTTTTAAGTTAGGCATACTCGCATTAGTCACACACCACTGCCAGAAGGGTGTTTATCCATACTTACACCATTATCGTGATCATTTGAACAAGAATAAGCATTGAGCTACAATGCTTGGTATTGAAAATCCTAGAAACTTTGACCAAACTCACCACAAAAAGTTCTGCAGCACTAGGCCTTCCCTCATTTATGTGGTTGTCAAAAGCTTGAAGACCACGGTCAATATCTCCTGCATGACAATAGCACCTGCATAATAATGGTAAACAGAGATAAACTGATATCTTTAATAATACATCAGGAGAAAATATATCAGTAGAACTAAACAGAAGGATTCATATAGAGCAAAAAAAAAGTTATTTAAAGATTCTTTTTATTTAATTTTTTTGAAAAGAAAAAAAGTTTGAATTAATGCACAACTTTTATTACATTATTTATTGTTAATAAAAAAAGTAGTGATTATTTAAGGATTTTGTGTATTTTATCTTTTATTATACAAATTATGTATCTTACAATTCATAATAAGATTCGATTCGTGATTCAAAATACATGAAAAACGATTTACAATTCGAATCTCGATTAGAAATCATAAATAACGGCTAAGACCTATGACATGCATATCACATACTAGGTATAACAAAAACAGCTTTATCAAAGCTATACAAAAAAAGATAATCATTATTCAACACTCCCCTTCAAGCTCAAGCATATAAATTGTATACACTAAGCTTGGAACATATAAACCAAATTCAAAGTCCTCTCAATGATTTAGAAAAAATATAGAATTTATAAATTCAATACTAATCTCCTTGGATAAATACTTCTCTTGAATAAAATGATAATCAATCTCAATATGTTCAGTTCTTTCATGAAACACTAGATTAGATGTAATGTGAAGGGTTGTCTAATTATCACAATATAAGTTCATATGTTGGACTTCATAAAATTTTAATGTTTGAAGTTGTTTGATCCCCACGAGTTCACATGTATGTAGCAAAAAGCCATAGCTAAGTATTCTACTTATCTAGTAGTTGTGTGTTTGTCTATAGGGCAATCAATCCAATTAGAATCCCAATATCCAGAAACTTGACTATTTCCCTTATCCTCATAAATAACCCTAGTCCAAGAGCCCTTTCGATATACCTAAAAATGTGAATAACAACGTTTCAATGATCATTGCGAGAATCCTACATATATTGGCTAACAAATCCAATGGAAAATTACAAACTAGGTCATGTGATTGCAAAGTAAAGAAGTTTCCCCACCATTCTCGTATATCTCTGAAGACCAAATAGTTCTCCATGATCAACCATTAACTTCTGATTTTGATCCATGACTCTCAATTGGCCTACATTCAATCATGTCAGTTCCTTCAACATTTCTAAACCATGTTTTCTTTGATATAGCAATGCCTTCCTTTGATTGAACCACCTCAATACGAAGAAAATATTTTAGGCAACCAAGATCTTTGGTTTGAAATTTGTTGAGCAAGTGCGATTTCAATTATGAAATTTTAATAGCATCATTGCCTACTATCACTATTTCATCAACATAAACAACTAAGTAAACACATTGCCCAGGAGAAGTATGGCAATAGAACACTGAATGATATGTTTCACTTTGTTTCAGCCCAAAATTTTGCAATACATGACTAAACTTCCAACCAAGCTTGAGGAGATTGTTTGAGACCATATTGAGATTTATGCAATTTGCAAACTAAGCCTGATTTTGTCTAAGCAACAAACCGAAGAGATTTCTCCATGTATATCTCCTATACTAAATCTCCATGAACACATTTTTTATGTCAAGTTGATTGGGAGACCAAAGGCGAATTGGAGCCACAACAAGAAAAGGCCAAACAATGATGATTTTCACCCCAGCAGAGAAGGTATCACCATAATCAAGACTATATATTAGTGCATCCCTTAGCCACCAACCCTAGCTTTGTGGCAATCAACTCTACCATTAGGCCAAACTTTAACAGCATAAACCCACCAACAATCAACTGATCTCTTGTCAAGAGGAAGAGGAACTAATTCCCATATGCCACTATGCTTAAGAGCCTGCATTTCAACAATCTAATTATTGCCATTCAAGATGATCAAGTGCTTCATGAACATTTCTAGGAACAAGAAGAAAAGACAAAAAGGAAACAAAAAAGAAATAGAAAGGAGATAAACATGACAACTCAAAAAATTGTAAATAGGATGAGGGTTTCAAGTAGATTAAATACCTTTCAAAAGGGCAATGGGCCAGCCAACATTATCATTACTTGGCTCCATAGTAGGGTTGGGAGGGGAGGAACAACTAAAGGAAGACTGTTTATAGGAGAATGAGGTTAATTTCCTTCTAAAGTATGCAACTCAAATTGAAAAGAAGGAACATGTAACACTTGTTGTAGGGAGACAACTTGTGCAGAAGAAGAGAAAAAACAAGTCTAAAAAACAAGGTAAGATTAACCGACATGAAATACCTTCTTGACCATGGAGAGTAACATTTACGGTCTAAAGACGAGAATATCCTAAGAAAATAAATTTAATAACTTTGGTAAATAAATTATCCTAGCTGGGAAAACATCATGAACAAAACAAGTACACCCAAAGACCTGAGAGGGAAGACAGAATTATTGTTCATTTGGAAAAAACAAGAATGTGGGGTTTGATGGTTAAGAGAAGAGAGCATTCTATTTATAAAAAAAACATGTAGTGAAATCACATGCGCTAATGGTGTAGTTTCAAAAAAACATGTACGTGTAGTTTCCACCAAGTGTTTGTTTTTCTTTCAACTGTTCTATTTTGTTGAGGTGTTTGAAGGCATATGGATTGATGTAGAATACCATGTGAAGATAAGAAGGTTGATATTTCAAAGGAAAAATAGTCTTTGGCATTATCATTTCTAAAAAATTATAATAGTTTTCACACATTGATTTGATTCTTAATCTTATTGAAGACACAAAAATATTTAAAAGCTGAAATCTATCTTTCATTAAGTATACTTGAGAACATCATGGATATTCATCAATTAAAATAAAAAAATATCTTTAAACCAAAAGATGTAACCCGACTTGGAACCAAATATATGAATGAATTGTACTAAAAGTTGAGTTACATCGTTTTATAGTTTGCTTTGGGAAGGAAAAGTGAACATGTTTATACCCAACTAACATGAGTCACAATAACACTTCCAACTTTTGGAGATTTGGAAACAAAAAAATTTAATTTTGATATACCAGGGTGACCCAAATGATCATAGAGAAGCTTAGGAGACAAAACAACACAACACATAGATGGTTGTGCTTCAAAGTAGTAGAGACTTCTAGATTCATGTCCTACACCAATCATTGACCTATACCACATTCCAAAATGATAGAAGAATTGGGATTCAATGTCAAAACAATTTAAGGACTTAGTTAATTGAGTAACAGAGGTTAAATTAAAAGGAAAATCATAAAGAGAACAAAATTTAAATTTAGTCAAGATGAAAGCAAGACTTGACAACTCCTCTAGAAGCAATTTGGGATCCATCTACTAACGTGACAAGGTGACCAAATTTAAGGGGTGCCAAAAGATAATAAAGAAGCATTGCCAACTATATGATGTGAAGCACCCAAGTCAACAATCCATGTACTTGGATTAGCAATTGATTGAGAAACACATGTTGAAACACTAGGAGTGGAGGAAGATTTGGCTTTATGTGCGATTTTCCGTCGAAGATATTCTTGAAAGTCATGCTTAAGGATTTTAATTTCAAATTTTTGAGACTTAAACAAGTTTGTTGTCTCTTCTGGAAAGCCATGAAAAGAGTATCAATGTACTTGAGTATGACATTATTTTGCAATAGGAGCACTCGAAACGAACACCTCTTCCTCGGGAAGATACCATTATTGATGATTCAACCATTTTGGTTGAATTTTCCCTTTATACAAAGGTAGAAACACGAAGTCTTGTAATTAAGTTGTTCAAAGAAGGAACTTCTTAACTAACCAAAATCTGAATGTAAACTCCTCAAGATAAATGCCATAAATAGCTTGTCAATTTTTAGTTTAATTATTTTCTAACGAGTCAGCATCTAAGAACACTTCAGCTTCTCTAGTGCAACTTGGGCTTGAGCAAGATGAGTAATCACATCATGGTTTATCTGTTTAAGGGAAGCCAACTTCTCTATTAAGTCATATAGATGTTGTCTATCATTAGCAAAAATACTTTATGCCTTTTTTCCAAAAAGAACAATACGTTTTAAAGGTTCTAAGAATCCCTAAAATATGTGGTTTCTCAAATTTCCACAATACAACACATAACTAAAATCAAGCTTTCTTCCATTGAGCATTATTCTTTGTTGATCCTCCATTGTGCACTTTCTCTAGATGTTCACGGTATCCTTGACCAAGGAACCAAAGTTCCACAAAGGCAACCTATGATACATAATTTTTACCATTGAGTTTCTCTGTGGTGATGATGGGTGTTCACGTACAAGCCATCAAACCAAGTAAAGTACAACATAGATGAAGATGATTCTTGAAACTAACCAAGGAAGCTTCGACAAGACCTATGGAAGAGACATGGTGATGCTTCAATGGCAACAAACTAACACTTGAGATGCACACAAGACAATTTGCAATACCAGTTTGTTAGAGCACATAAGCCAAAGTTTGGATGTTAAACCACTTGCGCTAGGTCATGCTTGACAAATTGCATCAACCCAAAAGTTGTTGGAAGAAAGGGTTTCGATGTCAACAGGGTTTCTAGTGATAAGACGACAATTTTCAGCAGTTGGCAGTGTCTGAAGGGAGGACAACAAAGCGGAAATTTGTCCACTTTGATACCAAGTTCAAGATTTTAGATTGGAAAACAATGTGTTCATACACTACAATGACGTTTATTTATATATGTAAAACTAATTGACAATACAACTCTGAGAAATCATACATAATAGCTTAAGGCCTATGGTCATGCCCATGACGTACTAGGTATAACAAAAACATCTTTATAAAGGCTATAACAAAAGATAATCATTATTCAACAAAGTTCAAATTGAAAGCATATTCACCAACCATATTTGGTGGTTAGATGTATGCCTTTATACAAACAATTCATAGTCTACTTGCAGAAGATACTAGATGTTTTTATAACGAATTCAATAAAAGTGTTTTGAATATTGGAAAATGGATAAAACACAGAATGTTAAATGTTTACTAATGAATTAGTCAATTGTATAGTTATAAAATATTATATATATATATATATATATATGAATCAAGATATTTTGGTTTGAAAGAACTAAATAGTATTGCAAAAGAAACCTTTTATCTAACCAAAGACATCCCTTAAAAGAGGCAATGGAATTAAAGAAATTATTTACATGTTAACCACATATATATAACTACCTTCGCAGGGACTTCTAACTTCCTTTTGATATAAATGGTCAAATGGACAAATGGAAAATACCATTCATTTTGCATACTAGTAGGTACTTTCTAGAAAGGGTAATAAGGAAAGGAGCAGCTCCAGGAAAATGCCTATTCAACAACTTTCTCAACATCAACATTTCTTTTTGTAATTTGTTTCCTTCCCCTCAATTAGAGGCATTGGCAAAAAGAGGATCCTTAGTTGATTACCTGATTACTTGCATCATAATAAATATATCAGGAGCTTTCCCCTCCTTGTTCAACATTTCCAAGAGTGTGTCCGTCAACTGCCACATTTAGATAGCAAACATGCATATATTAAAAGTTAAATTAAAAGAAAAAAGAAAAAAATAGCAGCTTGGAAAATAAAATCAATTTGGAATAGGAAATAAAAACAAAAAAAAATGTCAAACAAACAGTTCAGGTGCACGGAGAGAAAGAATTCATGAGTGATGACACCGCATATCACATGTGAAGAAATAGTGCAAAAATATAAAAGTGAAGTGAAAAGGTGATCAAATTCAATTATTGAAGATTTCCGAAGTCTTTATTTTCAAGATGGACTCTACTTGGTTTGACAACCACATTAAAATGGCCTGTTTTGAAATATACACAAATCTGCAATTCATTGGCAAAAAAAATTTCAAAGTTTAGTAATACAAGGTGGTAGGGGCAGGCTACTGTCACAAAAAACAAAATTCAAATACGATATTTGGATGTGATACAATCCCTTCATTAACTAAATTTGCAGAAAACTTCTGTTAACAACCAACCAAAAATTCCACTATTTTTTTACGTATAGAAATATAAATCTCTAAAGAACATATAGTAATGATGAAATTTAAATGTTGATGTCATTATCTAAATAAATAGAAATTTTGCATACATACAACCAAAGTTATCAAACCCTATTGTTAACTCATAAACTCTTACAAGTTTAAGGGTCTAATGAAGGGTAACGAGTCGACTCGAGAGTAAACTCAGTCAGACTCAGTCAAACTTAGTGAACTCGCGAGTTCGAGGCCGAGTCACCGAGTTGTGAAAGAAAGCCTAAAACAATGTGTTTCACTAAGATTAGGTTAGATTTTAGGGTGCCATCTTCTTCCTCACTGTCGTCATCGCGCTAGAACCGCCGCTCGCCGCGCATCCTTGTCGCACCGCGCATCCTCGCCGCCGCACCACTCGCGAAGCACCGCAAGTATGTGTTGATGTTGTGGGAATTAGGTTTTAGGGATGGGAAATTAGGTCTGATTGGGTTTAGGGTTAGGGATTTATAAATTGGGTTGGGGCTTTTTAGCTTATTGGGTTTAGGGTTATTTTTAAGTTGGGTTTGGGAATTTTTGGACAGATTGGGGATTTTTTGACAGATTGAGATTTTTTGACAGATTGAGATTTTTTTTTTAAAATTGGGGATTTTTTGATAGATCGGAGTTTGTTTAGATTTTTGGAAGATTGATTTATTTTTTTTTAGATTTTTGGCGGATTATAAGATGTGTGGAAGTGGTTCAAATTCAAAGAATGTGTTGTTTTTTAATTATTTTGTTGGTGTATGAACTTATTTATTTCAATATTATGGAATTGGTATCATGAATTATTTTTTTTGTTAAATATTTTGTGTGAAGTAGACTCTTACGAGTCTACGAGTCGGATTTACCGGCCTCCCACGAGTCTGAGTAGACTCTCGGGTTTGATAACCTTGCATACAACTTCATTAAGCCTTCATAGAAAATGAAACTATAAAGATCCTAAGGCTGAAAATTTTCTTGTGGCCATATTCTAACTCAGCTTACTGGTGTCCAACGTGGCAACAAGAAAACATCTAATCTCTATTTTCTGGTCAGTATAGAGTGTAACAGAAATAGAACTTTAAGAAGGGTTTCCATAAAAAGGAAGAATAATTAACACATTTGTTTAGCAGAAATAACATCTAACCATTTTTTCTTGGTAGTAGTAACTAGGTAAGTCAATGAAAATGAAGGATGTAAATATTATTTGAAAGAAATATACAGCAAATATAAAATATTAACCAAGAAAATGGATATCATGTTCTGATCTGCATTGAACACCAAATGATGTCCAGATTCAAATATCACATGCAACCATTTTCTACAGGATTTATGCTGATAATTAAATCCAATATCTCAAAGTCATGGTTGAATTATTTCATTTCACACACATAAACAAAATGGTATTGGAAGAACAAAATCAGAAGCATATTAAGAAGAATTATTTAGCAATAGATTCCAATTTAATATGCATGATACTTAATAATACCTCAACATTTTTTAGGTCTGCAGCAGCATGAAAAGCAGTGTGATATGCTGTAAATGCTACATTCGAAAACCCTCCACGCCTATGAATATATTCTGCTGTTGGTAGATTGTATAATTCTTCATCTGTAACACCCATCATCACATTCTCAGCATTTGCACTGTTGGTTTCAACTGAAGACCACATCTTTGACTTCTCCACAAACTCAATAACCTTTTTCCACAGAATAAAAGTTTTAAACATCCCTGAACAAATACAGAATATACTATGCCAAATAAAAAGATAGGTTTGATAACTACTTTTGCAGCAAAATCATCAACAAGAGGTGTCTTATTCTTGTGTGCAACTATAAGCCCAGCATAGCAGAACTTATTTAATCCCAGACCAGCAGCTGTCATATCACGAACAATTGCATACCTGGATCAATACATTTCAATAAATATAATTTAAATATTCCAAAAAATATAAATATATCTAAGTGACGAGTTGATGATGCTGAAATACAAGTTGTACTAAAAAACAGAAAACTAGAAGTGGGAAACCTCCTACCTTACTTAAAAGACAAGAAAAAAATTATATTGTAGAAAACCAAGTCTTACTGGTTAGGCCATTAAGAGTAGAATTTCATAACACATTGTTGAAAATAAAGCAACAATCCTTGGACATTGAATGACAACAATAAAGCATTGTAAGAAACAGAAAACGGAATTATAGAGGGCAGGAATTAAGGGAAAAATTAATTTATAGTATAGTATTAGATAGTGAAAGAAGTAGATTGTAACATACACTCGGTCTATGCGTCCATCAGCAGCACAAGCATTTAGCAAGCAGATGTAGGTTTGTACATTAGGCTTTACTTCCATGCATTTCATTTCCTCCAAAATCTCCATTTCATACAAAAACAAATAATCATATGTCTAAAAAGAAGGAAACAATAAACACAGACAACAATACTTTAAATCCTTGACTACAAGCAATAGTGGTAAGTACCTGAATAGCCTTATTAGAGTTCTTGCATTTCCCACAAATCGAAATCAGAAAGTTGTATAAAGTAACCTACGTCATCAACATGAAACAACTGTCATTGATCTAGAAATTACACATCAAAATGTTTTGTGTCCTATCCTAATGGCATCTGCTGATACAAATTACTAGACAAAATCATTATGGGGCAACATGCAAGCTCCCAACAACATTTTCATGCAAAAATATATATAAAAACAACAAAAGTATCTTCTGATCTACAATAGCCTGGAAACATGAAAAGATTATAAAGAATAAAAGAACCTCAAAACCTTCTGTTATTACTCAAGATTATCCATATTCTAAAAGTTATTACAAAAGGAAGAGACCCAGAAAATAAGAGTTCAACGCAGCACACTAATGATATCGAACTACATTAATTTCAAGTATAATCATTCCACTCTCATCCATTCCCCTTGTTAATAAACAGGGGGAAAGCAATAGAACTAGCTCAATATCTCAACTTCAGATCTCATTATATGTCAGTACAAATTGAATATCAAACAATGATATCGCTTCTGCAGGTGATGATCAACCTAAATTTGTTAAGCACCCCTTTCTCAGCATATAAATTCAAGGATTACATTCAATATCAATAGCATTATTCCAACACCTCGTCACTCCCAAAATGGAAAACTATTAAAGCAAAGTAATGAATAATAAGAATAAAACAGAACATACATCAGGGGGCAAACCCATAGCTTTCATTTGGTCCACGAAGAAGAAAGCATCTTGCATCCTAGCTCCTTTCATAGTTCCCACAACAAGGGAATGGAAAGTGTCACGGCTAGGTTTCACCCCATCTAGCATCATATCATAGTACACATCTCTCAGCAAGAAAGTCCTACCAAACAAAACCCCAGATACAAAAATTCAAACTTGGCAAAATTAAAACAAATGGGGTACCTTAGAATAATTAATTAACCCATATTTTATATAACAAAAAGTGGAGAAAAAGACCTTCTTTGTGCAGTGAGAGAGCCCAAAACAGTGTTGTACTCGGAAACGTTGTTTGCATAGTTTTTCTTGGCGTATTCATCCGTGGAAATGGAGCAGAATCGGACTCCAGAAACCCAATTCAGTGACCCGACACGCGCTGCATAACGTGATTGAACTACGGAAAGAGAAAATAAAGAGAAACTGAGACTATGAAAAAAAAAAAAAGGTGTGCTACATTACATGACTGAGCTATGGAAAGAGAAACTGAGACTGTGAAAAAAGTTTGTACGTGAAATGAAGTAGTGGAAGAAGAAGAAGAATATACCAATGAGAGATTGAAGGAACTTCATAGCATAGCAGTGGAATGAATCACTTGGGAACGGAGAGTTCCAATCTCTCTCCTGTTTCTTCCTAAAACCCTTGGAGTTTGTTTGTCTTCTTGTTTGGGCTTTCGTTTGTTGGTGTAAGGACTGCTTCTCCCTGCACCTCCATAATTTCTTCACTCACCTCCAGAAATTTTTATATTAAAAAATGTAATATTTTGAATTAGTGTTATCTTAAAATCTTTTTTCAGATTCGTAATTAGTTTCTGAATTATGCAATCCAGAAGTATTTTTTTTCAGATGTATGATTAGTTTTAGAATTACATAATTTGAAAGTTTTTTTTTAATATGAGATTAGCTTCCAGATTATATAATCCGGAAGCCTTTTTCATACGCATGATTAAATTTTAGATTATATAATCTGAAATACCATTTTTTTAAAATATATTTTGGATTACATAATTCGAAAGCTATTTTTAGATTATGTAATCTGGAATACCAATTTTTAAATATATATTATGGATTACATAATTCGTAAGCTATTTCTGAATCTGAGATTAACTTTCAAATTACATAATTCATAATACATATATATATATATAAATTTTTTTAAATTACTTCTATATTTTATAAATTTTTGGGTGACAGAAGAATAAAAATAGATTTTATCTTTTTGGGATGAATAGATATAAGCTCCCCTCATTTTCTTTTACAACCCATGATATAAAAAACAACTAAATTATTTTTGTCATTACATCCTTATTCAATTTCAAATTATATCTTGGATTATGTAATTGAAAATAAAGTTTTAAATTATATTTTTTAGAATATATTTTTTTATTATGTAATATAAAATATAGTTATAGATGTATAATTTAAAATAGAATCTCAATTATATAATCTGAAAAAGTTTTAGAATGCGTAATTTCAGAAATAGTTTTAGATTATATAATTTAATTGGTAAACCACTGCTAAGACATTACAAATGTCTATAAAAATTAAAAAAAAATATTTTCAAATATATTATTTTAAAATTTATTTTGAAAAAACATAATCTAAAAGGTTTCATTACACTTATGGAAAAAGATAATCTAAAAGGTTTCATTACACTTATCGAAAAAGAGTGTTAGGAATTTTAGAGATAAAATTAAATTACAACATAGTATGAGTTAAGTTTACATTTAACTTTAAAATATGAAAACTAAGTCTATTATAGCAAAGTTTATTTAGTTATGAGCCTATTGTCAGACCAATCATATATATTTAGTCCTACGCTTATATCTAGTCCTTAGTGTAAGGAAATGCATTGGAGATTTTGCAATAAACTAATTGTTTTTCAATATTGAGTTAGAGAAATACTTTCTAATAAGGAATGTAATTTTTATTTTAGTTAGAGCATTATGGTTATCTGTACCGGTATGGGCGAGGCCGAGACCTTAGAAGACTTGGTCGAATGGCCGAGAGGCTGAGATGACTAAGAGGCCATGAAAAGACTTGGCCGAATGGCCGAGAGGCCGAGACGACTAAGAGGCCATGAGAAGACTTGGCCGAAAGGTCGAGAGGCCGAGACCCTATAAGACTTGGCCGAGACCTTATAAGACTCGACCAAGACCAGTGGAATTTGGCCGATGGCCGACCCACACCATGGGAACTTGGCCGACGGCCGACCCACACCATGGGAACTTGGCCGACGGCCGACCCCTACTACAGCTAACGCTCAAACCAAGATCAGTGAAGTTAATCCATCATCAAGAATTAGGTAATGCAACCCTAAGCAGTATCCACCTCGATAAGCGGGCCCAACAAGGTAGGCCCATTAGAATAATATAAATAGCACGCATTCCAAGGAGTAAGGTATGTCATTTATTACTGTTCACCTACCTGAGAGCTGACCACCCGCTTTACTGACTTGAGCGT
>Ga0123342_1002745_pt1 | contig 28971 bp, 16 predicted proteins | sample Turbeawhitnodule_FD_89960 | JGI IMG/M metagenome (GOLD analysis project Ga0123342, IMG submission 89960) | Root nodule microbial communities of legume samples collected from Mexico - Turtle bean Mexico white nodule | ecosystem: Host-associated > Plants > Roots > Nodule | place: Mexico: Nepantla... | reverse complement strand
AGGACTTATAAAATAACTGTAAAATTTAATATATTTAAAATGACACCTAAATATTGCATTGTTAAAGTGAAAAGTTCATATAAATAAAAAAAATCAGCTCTAGACAAGTTTTTTCTTTTCTTCTCTGTCTTTTCTCTAGATTTTTTTAACCCATCATTCATCAATTGATTGTTGGAGGCCACTTTTGGACTTTTGATAGTGAATAGAGTAAAGTTATTGATCAATTTTTTTATTAGAGTAAGTTCAATTTTGATCATTTTTCCTTTTGAACACCAACTTTGAATTTTTGTGTGTACCTTCACACCACACTTGAGGTATTTGGCCTAGAATTAGTCTATGTTAGTTCATGATCTTAGTGATGTGTTCATATTGTTAATCAGGACTCTATGATGTTGGTTAGGTCATCTTTGTGACTTTACATGTTGGAGCTTAAGGAAAAATAGTAGTGAACTTGAACCCTTATCTCAGGCCTATTTTCACTCAAGTGAAGGAATTTTTGTTCAAGCTAAAAAAGAAAAGTTCTAATTTTGTTTGTTTGGTTATTGTGTATTTACTCGATTGAAAAGTGAATGTTTATTTATTAATTTAAATTGAATATTGATTTTCAATAATTGTATGATGAATTGTAAACATATTTATTTTCAAGGAGGGAATGTTATATTGAGATGTTTAGGTGGGGTATTGACTTTGGGACTTTGTGAAACAAATGATCCTAACTCTCATGATACACTGAAATAACATAGACAAAGTTGTTTAGGGAGTTGAAAAAAGTTTATATTATTTATCCTCTGATGTGAAAGAGAATCTTATTGGGTAGATCATAAGGAATTTACCCTGTCATATGAGAATATATTTTCTGATGTATGGACTTTGTTTTGAGGACAACTTAGTGATATGACATGTGCAAATTTCTCAGTCTAATTTTAACACACAAATCTTTCATAATTAAAGTCAAATATTTGTTGTTGTATGTCAATGAATTTCTCACATAAATAGTGAATGTGATATGAGAATTGAAAATAAACACTTGATTGTTAAGTAATATAAATAATATGTTGTAATGTAAATTAATATAATTTTTTTTAATGATTATCGACTATAAAATCATATTAAAGTTTTAAGAATAAATTAAAGAGCCGGAAAATTAATAAAGAAATAGATGAATCTTGTCTTTTATTTATATATATATATATATATTAAATTTTATGATTTAATTATAAGGTTTAATTATAAGGTAAAGTAAATGTGGATGTTATACATTCGTTGAGTTTTATAAAATAAAATATTCTAAAATTGAATAAAAAAATCTATTTATCTTACAATATAAAATAAATAATGCAGCATCTAACCATGTTTCTATTAATAATCTCCCAGTAAAAATTAAATTTAAATTTATAACATTGATTTTGATACTAATTATTAAATGGAGTATTTATCTCTAATTAAAAACTATTAAAAAAGCAACCTACATTAATGTATAATTATTCCGGTACGAGAAAATAACACATGATAATGTTACTTTTAATTGGCATTGGGATGAGAATATCTACTAGAGGTAATAAAACTTTGCCATTGACTTTGTTAAAAATGGTTAGCAATGCATTCAATCCAAACCATTTAATAAGTTTAGATGGGTGAGTTGGTCCATCAAAACAAAAGTAAATGAAATTAATTGAGGAAGGTCAACAAATTTAAAAAAAAAAACATTTTAATCAATTTTATCTTTAAAAAATACAAATATTTATTGAAATTTTTATATATTAACTTAAAATTTGACATTATTTTTTTGTGTCCACAGGTTCAATTTAAGAATTAAAAAGAGTAAATAAAAAAAGTTGAGGAAATTGTAAATCTAATAGGGTAAGCGCTTAAGATACCATTTTATATTTGATGCTAGCATCTAAAGTCAGTGAAATTATAAATTACAAAATCAGCAAAATACAAAAACAGAGACCGAACCAAATTACTCATTTATTATCTTATAGGGAGACTAATCATCATAATTATATTATTAATTGTGTGTATGATTAAAAACAAAATTGAAAATTATATAAATTAAAAAATTGAAAATTAACTTAAAATATTTTTAAATATAGGATTTTTTACACTTTTTACATTTACATTTACATTTACTTAAAACTATATTTTATTTATAAATAAATAGCTATTAATACATTATGATGTCTTGCCTTCTGAAAAATATGTATTAAGCTACACTAAAAATAATATTTGCTATATATCAAAGTATATTATCACATTATTTTATTTTGATGTAGTTTAGACAGTTTATTACATATGTTTAACAATATCTAATGCAATAGCATTCTTACTATGTGATATTTTAATCTACATTACGTATCCTATCATTTTAGTTGAAATATTTTCTTCATGTCTCCAATACTCAATATCATAAAACACAACTAAATTAAAATACCACCCAAATGCTAGTATTTTCTCTTCTACATAAATCATTACGTACTTTGATCCATACTAATTTATGTTATTCACATCTTCATTATCAAAATATCTAAAACACATCACTCATTCATTATAATCACAAAATAATATATTAATCACTTACATATAAGCTTTTGAAATAGAAAGATGTCATTTAAGTGAGACATCTTCGCTTGAACGATTTGAAGCTACAAATCAATTTTTGAGTGATAAGATATGTCACTTGGGCATTATTATAATGCTTGAACGATATAATTTGAAGGATAGAGATTAATTCAATTTCTTCCTCGCTTGAAAATTCAAACTCGTGTTTTAACACCCAACCTCTTAGAAGAAAGAGAATTAATTTTATTTCTTTCTCACTAAAACTATCAACCATGTCATGAGTGACAAACAATATATTGTGAGTTAACAAATGGATGTTTGAGCAATAGTGTTTTGTCATAGTATTAATTATCACCACTTACATATCACTCAAATAACATGACTAAAAAAATCAAACTTGCTTAAATTGTCAATTGAACTCACACAATTTTACTATTTTATACAAATATTTATTCATCAACAACAGAAGTCAAATTATTGTTCTCTTGATTCAATTAAAAATTGAACATTTAATTCACTCATTAACAAAATAATAATTCACAAATAATGCAAACATTTACAATATCAAATGGCTACCACTAGTACAAAAAAGCTCATTAACGACAGTTAAAATTATCATATAAAGACGATTACCAAACCGTCGTTATAAATTAGTTATTTATAACAACAGTTCTAGAACCGTCATTATAAAATCACATTAACGACACATGTTAAAAACTATCGTTATTCTGCCAAATAACAATAATTTTTTTTTTAAAAAAAATACACTTATAATGAAGGTTCCCCACTAGAACTGTCGTTATAAGTGCTTTTTAAGGACGATTTTAGTGGGGAACCGTCGTTATAAGTGTATTTTTTTTTTAAGTTTCTATTATTTTATATATACTCCAATCTGCATAAAATATCAAAATTCCAGAACAATAATGCATGTAATATCATAATTAAAATATGAAAGTCTACAAAAAGTTTTATAAATATATGAAATTTTTTATGTCATTCTAAAGTGTTATACATGGTTACCTTAAGATGCATCCAAGTGAGTTTCTTTGCATTTGCACTTGTACTTCTCCTTCAACTCAACATGTTATATCCAGAATAAGCACTGAAATAATAAGATTTCATGTTAAAACACACACATAACATTATGTAATGTAATGTATGAATAATAAATTTGTGAATGTAATATAATCATACTTCTCTATCAAAAGTTATGGTCATTTGATGTTTTTTCGCGCTAATTTTTTACAACTCTAAATCTATCACTTTTCTCCTCAATGTTAGAACTCCTCCATCAAATATACACTAAATGAAACCCTAAACTATTAATTAATCAAAATATACATTCAAATATTTATTAAAAATTTTAAAATCCTAAATCCTTAAAATATTAACCTTCTATAGTCCGCAGTGGCAGCGTGTGGACGTGAAAGGTTGGTGCACACGAAGGTGGAGCCAGTTGTTTGCTTGCGTGCATTGTCGTAGGTCGAACACCCCCGAACTCATAATCAACACGCTTCATTAAAATTATTAAAAAAAAGTAAAGAGTATTAAAATCCTAACCTGCTAGGAAAAAGTCACGCGGACGAGTGCTGGTAAGACGGAGCAGAACCAGCCGTGCAGCAACAACGTTCTCCTTCGTTGGTAGCGTGCGGTTGCAGGAGGAAGGGAGGCAGACGACGCAACCTTAGGGTTGGCCACGCAGTGCGAGCGTAAGGGGCGAGCTTAACGAAGAAGCGCTGGTGCGGTGATGCAGGGTCGACGGGTGGTGTGGTCGGACGTGCAATGAAGGTGAAGGTGGGAGTGAGAGTGAGGAAGGTGAAAGGAGTGAGAGGAAGAAGATGAAGTGAGAGTGAGAGGAGCCCGCACGGAAAAAAGCACTCAAGGAGCCATATATAAAGATGGTTTAGCAAGGAATCATCGTTAAAAACACTGAAACATATATATAACAACGGTTCAGCAAGGAACTCTTGTGCAAAATACCAAAATTTTGCGAAAAACTACAAAAATATCACCACCTCTTTTATAACGATGGTTCTTTACGAACCGTCTTTATACGAAGTTGTAAAATTCATATTGTATACCAGTGTACACAAGCCTTAGACAGTCACACAAAACTTCATAAAATAATAATTTTTATACAATTTCATCCATCCATCCATAGTTATCTTAACCAGGATTTTCAATCCATTTCTACTACAATTATAAATTAAATTAACTTCTCTTACCTATTATTAATGGTCCATCACAAAGCATCCACACTCACACAACAATGTTAGGAAAATACTAACTTGGTTTTAGAAAATATGATTTAATAAGCTTATACTGCATTTTTTTAGTAATTTTATCTGTAAACTATTTTAAAATCCTTTTTAATAAGTTAGTGTCATGACTCTTTATTTGTTTATCTTTTTTTAAAAATAGTAAATAAATGACAAATATAATATTAGACTCGTGTAACTAAGTCAAAATAAATAACATTTTTAATTTTATGTCAGTAAATAACAAAAAAAATATATAATTACCAACGTATAACTCTTAGGCTAGCAAAACAATTAACAAAAATATTATTATCTTTGTGAATAAGCTTAATGTCAACCTTCTATACAAACCAATATGTTATTCTAAATGATTTTGTGAAGGTGTAGGTCAAATAAGTAATCTTAAACTTAAAAAATATACTGATTTTTTTAGCATGTTCTTGCAATAAGAATAAAATTTTGAAATGGTTTATTAAATACAATTTCACACATAATAGGATAATTTTGTAAAAATATCATGTTAATTTGACATTTCTAAACCTTTCAAGAAATTGGAAATATGTATTAAACTTTTTTGAGTCAACATATAAATTTTTGATAATTTTTTTTATATAAAATCTAATTATTTTTTAAAGTCACATGTAAATCCATTTCTAATTGGTTGACCTGGTGCTTTTATTAATTGAATATTTATCAAATATTTAAAAACTTATAAAATTAAACATTACCTTTTTCGGTGTAAATAAACATTCAACTTATAGAATGGACGCACTAAAAAAAATCATTAAATAGAAATTAATTTTAGAAACTAAAAATAATTTAATTACTAACTATTTAAATTCTAAATTTAATAAAAAAAAATCTTTATAATTAATTAAATATCAATTTAAAAATAATTTATTAATAATAGAAATTAATTTAAAAATTAATAATATTTTTAGTCTCTAAAATAATTTCTAATTTAGTTATTATAATAATTAATTATTTTTAGTATCTTTTTATTTAATGATTTTTTTAGTGATATTTAATAAATAGTTGAGTTTGAGATTTCAATATGTTTATAATAGTTCTTAATAAAATTGCGTCCCATGACTCAATATAACGTAAATTAAATAGACACTTAGTTTATATTAAATAAGTAAAGTAAGATTAAAAAAATATAAAAGAGACGGGAAAGGTGTACCATGAAAGTGAAAATAAATAATTTTATACTAATAAAATAATATAATAAAATTTTGAATTGTGATTTTCACTAAAGTGAAGAAATTTTAACACTTATTTTCTATTTATTTTTATTAATCTATATTATAAACATTTTTCCTATTTTAATCTAATTTTATTTCATTTTTTTCAATTTTTAATATCACCCACAGACTTAAAATGAGTTGGGCCCTGGACTTTTGCCAATTTTCTTATAAAAAGGCTATTCGCACTGCCATTTCACCTCTTCATATTGTTTTCAATTACAAAATACTTAAAGAAAAGAAAACTAGTTTCCGTTGTTTTGTATCATTATATCAAGTCAATTTCTTCCTGCACCATATCAATTATAACCTGCAACTTATATTTTTTAAATTTCCAAAATTACCCTTCTTCCGGATTTGAAAATCTAAAATAGTAAATATAATTAAAAAATAAAAATAAAAAATACATTCCAGACAAAAAAATTTGGAACACAAAATTTAAAATGTATTCTGGATGAAAATTTCCAGAATTAAAAAATGTGCTCTAAAAATTAAAATCTGGAATATTTTCGGATAAAAGGTTCCAAAAATAATTTTTATTTATACCTCCTTTTATGTAAGGTTAATTTCGTCATTTAGGAGGGGTGTTTTTGTCCAGATTCAGTGCATGTTATTGCAACATATGGTGCAGGGAGAAATTGCCTTATATCAAGTTCACAATGGAAAACTAGTTTTGCTATGCATTTGATCCATAGATACCGTGAAAGATATTTTGGTAAAAAAAATTATAAATTTTAATAGTAATTGCTGTTCGTGACAGTATCATGGGCTTTAATGGATTGCCCGTTTATTGTAACTTGTGATGAACAATAGCCCAGCCCACGTAACTTAAATTTGGGCTAAGTTTAGTATTGATAAAAATAAAAAAAAGAACAAAATGGACCAATGGAGTCCAAAACCCAAAACAAAAAGCTTCACTACAACTCTTATGGGTTTAATTCTTCCTGCACCTCCATATTTTCTTACTCCACCTCCAGAGAAGAACGGAAATGACAATTTTACCCTTTTCTTCATTTTTCCATTGAACACCTATCTTTCCCTTTTCAGCCGCAACAAACCTTACCTCTAACTCTACCACCAGAGTTGTTCCTAACCTCTAGCACCATTTTTGTAGCAATCCTCACCTCTAGTACCACTACAGGATCACCTTCCACTTCTAGTGCCACCGTCACAATCCCTCACCTTCGTTATGTAAGCACAAATAATTTTTTTTAGAGCTACTATGACGGTGGCGCTGGAGGTAGGAAGTGTTGTAAAAATGACACTAAGGGTCTGTTTGCTTTCGTGGATGTATTGTTCATATGCAAAGAAGTGGGAGGATATCAGTTATTTGAATCGAATCCAGGGTGTTATGAGGAATAGAAGGAGAAGATATATCTGTGAACAGTAAATATCCTCTCCCCTCAAAATGAAGAGATGTAGAGGGAAAACCACGCCAGCATCTCTTATCTTCGAATTTAACCTCAGTTATTCTAGTGTTTCACATGGTCATAGTGTTTCATTTGGTTTCACGTGGGCACAATGTTTTTGAGATAACCCATGCATGTAGAGATAGATTCCCTGAAAAGGCATATAGAGATTCTAATGTTTTCCTTAACCAAGAGCTTGGTAACACAAGCAACGGTCATATGTGTCATGTTTATATAAAATGTGAAAAACAAAGAAGAAGGTTGGATAAGCGTTGCATGTGACGTTGTTTAGAAGCATTCTTCTCGGTAAAGTTCTTCCTTCTCAAGTCCAAGTTCTTGCGCTTCTATTCCAATTCAGATATACTTGTTTCCAGTCCAGGTTTGGGCACACTGCTTTGTGTTCTACATTGCCTTTTATTGTCTTGGCACTAGAATTGTTTCGTTTTGTTCTTTGTTTTTTTGTTCTATTCAATTCATAAGAAAAATATATGTTGTGCTAGTGCATTGGTGGTTTTTATTGTTAATTACGTTATATTTTTGTTGTTGTAGTATTTTTTATTTTTCATTACTAAGAGTTTTTAATATTAAAAGATAATATTTTTTTATTATATAAAATATGATTTATTTTTCAATTTTATAGTATATGTTTAATATTTTTAAGAAATTACTTGAAGTTACGTTTTTATTTAATTTGTTGAATACATTTTTTTTAATTATAATTTTTAAATTATACCTATTTACATTTAATACATATTTATTTTTTAATTATAATTTTTAAAACTACAAAATATGTGAAAGTTGTTCATTTTTAAACAAAAGAAACTCATTTTATTATTAAATTTTTTTAGTAGGCAAAGGTAAATTTTTAAAGTAAGATTTTACACTTTTAAAAAAATTAAAATTCTCTCACAACCATCACATCACTTACAAACTCTCATAAATTTTTCTCACACATCCACTCTAACATATCATAATCCAAACACTCTCACTTTCTTCTCACATCCTCACACATCCATTCCTTTAAATCTCCACACATAATTTTCCTAAGCCAAACACACTCTAATAGAGAAAGAGAAGAGGAAGGTAAAATTATCATTTCATTCTTTTGTGGAGATGAAAAAAAATAAAGTATGAAGGTACAAATTGTCCTCTTTTGAAATTGTATACCTTATTTACACTAATTTTTTTGAGAGACCCTATCTACACTGTTTAGGATAAATTTGAATAGGTATGAAAATGCTAACATTATAATTTATACCATTGGATAAAATATATTGATAATATCATTATTGTACAGGTTTCATTTGTAATTCAGCAAATTATAGTTTTCTTTACAGTGTAAAAAAAGGAGTATAAGAAATTAGGAACTGTTTGACTTTTTTTCTCAATTAAAAAAATAAGATATCATTTGTATTTCACCATTTTTTCTTGAAAACAATTATTTATAAAATGGTGAAAATGATTTTGATCTTTATTTTTTAGCAACACTAATTTTATTTCGTGAATGTATTTATTTTAGGGTAACATGATTTAATGTCAGTTTAGTCTGATCTGAAGTTCATTTTAAAGAATTTAAAATAGAAAATAGACTTAGTGTTAGGATAGATTCAAATTATATTTTGAGTCATAACAACCCAAATTTATCTTAATATTTTTTAAAATATTTTTTTTAGCTATAATAAAACATTTATTAAGTAAAAGAAGTGCGTATATCATATTGTATTTATAATAAATATATGAACTTTAAAATATTTCTTTTCAAAATATAGTTTAATTTAATTTTTTTTTTCTGTTTAACCAAATATAGTGGTAAAATTATATTACATAGTTGGATGTACTCAAAATTGTCCTCATTATTTTAGATTTTAATTGAATAAAAAGGTCTTACGTTTTTGTGGTTCTTTATGATACATATTTGATGAATTGTTAATAATGATTCTATGGGGAAAAAAAAATCTCTGTTAAACCAAACATAGTTACATATTAAAAGTTAATTAAACATCTTTTTAATATAAGTTATAACCTTTAGTACAAGTTTTCAGCTATTCTTTAATTAAGTAAACTTTTATACAATGCAGATTTATACTTCAAATTTTTTGAAGTGGATCTAATATCAACTATCGTCTCATCATATAACAACTTAGTATAAATTCTATATACTATAAATCAACCCTCACATTCTCTTATACAATAGTCAGAATTATTCTTTTTTACATTTCAAACAAATAATAACTTTTAAATAAAATATTTTAAACCAAAAAAAATTAATTTTTTATATTTCAAATTTCTTTAAATATATATAATAATTATTTTTTTGGAATATACGAAATGCGTGCTAAAAATATTTATAACGTAAATAATAAGTTTTAAAATGAGTTTTAAGAACAACTCTATCTTTTTAGGTGCACGAAGAAAGGTATTTTAGTCTTTTTCTCATAATAGAGGGGTTCAGTTAATAATTATGGAGATGCAGTAAAGTAAAAGCCTTTTCTTTATTTCAGTTGCACTCCCAAACAATTATAAAACGAAGCCCAGAAGAAAAATATAAGAATGCACTTTCAGTATCTTCACCGTACACATAAACATGTAATATATATAGGTCTAGCGTTTTTGTATATCAGTGCTTGATCATAAAATAAATTTTAATTATTACTTTACATAGCACAAAACAAGTTTTTACAAAAATGAGATGAACTAAAATTAACTTATATATATGATTTAAAGAACAAAAGATCAAGAAATTATGAGTTTCTAAAGAAACCCTTTTATTTATTTATTTATTTTAAAAGTGTTTATTATGAAATTTGTCTAAATAAATTCTAAACCATAAAAAATATAGCTTAAAATTATAAAAAAAAACTGTGATGAATACCTCACAACACAAGTTATCCAAATTTAATAAGCTTCAATAAAGATGAATTTAAAAAATATAAACTTGATTTTTTTTTTTTTTATCTATAATGAAGGTAAGGACGACGAAGATCACATGTCTTATTATCATATTATATTATATATGAATATATAAATAATTAAGTGACAGACGATATTATATAAGTAATGGATTAAATTTTTTTATAAAAATTAAATAAATTATGTTATTAGTCTAATACAATAAAATATAATTTTTAATAAAACTAAATGTCCAATTTTTAATATAATATATTTAAAATTTTCAATCATATAAAGATAACAATACCTGATAGGTGGTAGTTTAGACAATAGATTAATAGCAATAATATTTTAATATTTGTTTTGTTTGTCTAATTGATCAGACTTACGATTTAACAGTTTTTAAAAGCTTTTGTACTATATATATAATCTCTTTTTTATGTTATTTTATAATCACCTTTTTAAAATTTAAAATAAATTCATTTTTTTGTATTAGTCATACATTTTTTATAAATGTGATACAATCTTATATTGAAGAAAAATAGATAAAATGAACAACATATAAATAAAAAAAATATAAATTAAATATTTTAAAAGTTAAAATCAAATATTTATAAACAAGGGATTCTACGTCAAGAATTGGTCATGTGCGTCGTTTCGAGGTACGACAGTGTCCACAATAAAAAAAAACAAGTTGCAATTATTTTTAAATTATATATAGCTATATATTAATCTTTAATATTATTTATGTTTTTAATAAATAAATTAAAATTATTCTTTTGTTTTTTTTATTTAAATTAAAGTATGACCATAATTAAAAAGTATTGTTATGTTTATTGATAGTTCTTATTAGTGTATTTATAAAACTATATTAAATGATTTTTCATCTTATTTTAACATATATACATATATAATTAATATACAATAAAACATTTAAAGGGGTTATTTTTTAACAAAAGAAGAAACATAAATAAAACTTAATTATAAACTAAATAAACTAAAAGTTGGTATCTATAACAAAGAACAAAAATATATATAAATCTTATAAGAGTTGGCAAAAATTTCAAATTGTCAAATCGAATTTATACTATCCAAATTCATATTACTTTTAATCTATTTAAATGAATTTATCTCAAATCTAAATTCAAAAAAGGCCAATTCATTTAATTGGATATAAATTAGATATATTGGATACAATTTTGGATTATCCCAAATGGATTTTGGATTGAATTTTGGATGGATTTTGACTTGGTCCAGACTTAGGTTGAACTGAGTCAATCTGAGCCCATGTTGAGCTAAGTCAGTCCGAGTCCATAACGATCCGAGTCGGACCGAGAACATGACGATGTTGAGTCAGTCCGGGCCCGTGTCGATCAGAGTCGACTCAAGCAAATGTAAAGCAGAGTAAGTTCGGGTCGATGTCGAGCTGAGTTGGCCTATGCCGGATTTGAGTCGAGTCGACCCGGGCCCATGTCGAGCAGACTCAGTTCGGGTCGATGTCAAGCCGAGTAGGCAGAGCCGTGTCTACCCAGACCGGTGTTGAGTCGAGTAGGCCCGAGCCAATTTCAAGCTGATGTTGAGACGTGTCTACTCTAGCCGATGTCGAGATGTGTCTTCCATGGTCGATATCGAGTTGAGTCGGCTTGGACCCATCTCAAGCCGATGTCGAGCCATGTCTACTCGGGTTGGTGTCGAGCCAAGTCGGGCCGATATCGAGCTGAGTCGACTCGGGCCGAAATCGAGTCGAGTCGGTACATGCCGATGTCGAGCTGAGTCCGCTTGGGTCGATGTCTAACCGAGTCGGCCCGAGCCCATTCGAGCCGATGTCAGGTCGAGTTGGCCCGGTTCGATGTCGAGCTGAGTCGGTCCGGACCCATTTCAGGTTGATGTCAAGCCGAGTCGGCTCTGGAAGTTGTTGAGCCGAGTGGCTCTGGATGATGTAGAGCCGAGTTGGCCTAAGTCACTCTCGAGCCTTTTCAACCTCGTCTTATGTCGATATGAGTGGACCCAAGTCCAAGTCGAGTCGCGCAGGCAGGGACCCATGTCGATCTGAGTCGACTCAGGCCAATTTTGAGCAGAGTCGATCCACATCCATGTGGGGCCGATTCACCCCGAGCCAAGGTTGAGTCGGCATCGGGTCCATGTAGAGCCAAGTTGACCCAGACCCAGGTCGAGTCGAGTCGGTCTGGGCTCAGGTCAAATCAGCCTGAACCGATGTCGAGCTGAGTCAACTAATTTCTATGTTAAGTTGAGTGAGCCCGGACTCATGTCAAGCTGAGTTAGCCAGAACTCATATCGAGATGAATTTAATCTTATTGACATAATAGATTTAATCTATTTTAAATGAATTGGAAAAAATCCAAATAAATTTGATTAGTTAAAATGGATATGAATCTTAAATCCAATCATTGTTAAACTATCATAAATCTTGATATGAAATGATATTTTGTTAATGATAGATGATAATGATAAATTTACAACATTTTCATTCAGTTATCAAAGATATCAAAGTATACAAATTAAAGTAAACTATAAACATAAATTCATATTTTAAAATAGAAGTAAAATTGAAAGAATTTGTTTTATAAGTTTATAAAAGAAAGTTCAAATTAAATGAAAAATTAATATTTTATTATTTTAAAAATTATAAAGGTTATAGATAATATAGAATCAATTCATTTTAATTTATTTAAAATATTTCATTTCTCTATATTATAATAAAATGGTATAAATTTTTTTACATGATGTTTTATAAATTATGAAGAATTATAGGTGGGTAATTGAGTGATAAATTATAATTACTATGTAGATGAGAAATTAAAAGTGGATGATTCAATGCTAGGATTACAAATGAGCCATTAATGATAAATCACAAGTGAGTGATGTATAATTATCATTCTTAAGATGATAAAATTAAGTTTTTTAATATAGTGTTAGGTTTTAAGTTAGTAAGTTTTTAGATTCTCTAATAATCCTAATCACATAAATTAAAACTATAAGGTAGGAAAAAATTGATGGAGGTTTGTAGATAAGTTTTGTAAGAATCTTGGAGAACCATACTCTAAATATGTGGGTTCTAAAAAAAGAATTAGACTCAATGATCACGATGGAATAGACTTTTATAAATCTAATAGATGTAAATATGTAGTGTTATGGTTGATGAAATGAAATAAAACTTGTGGATGAAAATGTTCAATGAGTATTTATAATTTTTGTTAGTTTAATTAGCTTATGTTAAGTGTGTGGTTTGTGTGATTGGATATGATTGTCTTTTTTATTCAATATTTTGAGTAGATTGTGTTCTTATTACTTAGTTTTGTTATGGTGACAGATTAAAGAGATTAAAGAAGGTAGTATAACATATATAAATTTTGGAGTCTAATTCAACGTCGTGCCTTTCGAAAGTGGTCAAGTGTATGTAATAATGATACATTTGATGTATGACATGAGAGCTAGTCGATTGAGAATTACACACTTGATTTTGATATATGTAGTCTAATTCAACATACGTGTCTTTCAGAAATAAAATCAAGTGTATCTGATAACGATGTCTATGATGTATGACATGAGAGGTAGCCGACTGAGAGTTACACACTTAATTTTAATATATGCTTAATGAATTTATGGAATATGCATCATTGAGAATATATAGATGATATTTGAATGACTTGTATAAATTATGAAGTTTAAGTATATAATTTAATATATGTATATACATCAAATTTTAAAATATTAGTTTACTCTATTTTGTGTGCGATTGTGTTTTTTTTTTTTTAAACTATGGTTGAGAAGAATGATATAATATGTATGCGTGTATATATGTATGCATAGAATTTTTGTTTTGCTTTTTTTTTTCCTTCCTTGATATATGGATATATAATTTCCCATAAAGAGAGAAGTTTATTTTGGAAAACTTTAAAGCATAGTATAGTATACTGTACATATGATTTAAATGTTTATTTATGTTATAATGATTAGTATTAATGTTATATTTATTGAGATGTTGCAATTCTTGCATTATTTATTATTATTATATATAATATGTAATTAAATTATTGATGATAATATAAGATTGAAATAAAATGTTTAATATATCTTTGTAAGATCTACTAAAATTATAATATTTATTTAATAGAATAAAATCATGTGTCTACTTTCTATATAATACATATTTATTTATTTTTAAATAGTTAAAGATAAATAGTTTTGATTGTTGTTTCATCAAAGCACATAAATACAGTTATAAAATTGTGAAAATAAGTTTAAATTTACGAACCAATTTAGTTCACAACATATATATATTTGAGTTGCGTTGACTTCAAATCAAATTGAGTCCGACTTACTTAACCTGTAATTTAAACGAGTTCAAGTTAAGTTGACGTGTAATCCACAAATAATAATTCTTTATAATTTTTTTATCATTTTTAATTATTTAATTATTATAATTGTTTACTATTTCTAATTATGTAGGTTAGCAGTTTGATCTTTCTCAATATTATAATGTTTTTCAATAATGTTTGAATGACTTAAATGTTTAATTTATTTGTATACGCAATAGGTTTGACTCTTTAATTTTCACTTATTATCTTTATAATAATATTTGATAAAATAGATTATTATATTAATTATACTATTATAAATACATGAGTCGAATCAATTTACTTTCATTATACTATAATAAATATATAAAATTATTTGGAAGAATAAAACCTGTTTAAGAAAGTGAATTTGGTGATGGATCGAGTGGGTTTATAAAAAATTTGACTCACCAAAAAGTAAATGAAATTATGAAATTGAGTTGAGTTTTACACGTGCTTTCCCATACCTAAAGAAGTTTCTTTAGGTTTGTGGTTTGAGAGCAAAATGGCAATTTTTGCAGTACAATTAAGTATTTTGAACTTTTTGACTCTAGAGAGAGAGAGAATACCACTGATTAAGCAAAAAGTAGTGAATAAGAACAGAGACATATTAACAACCCATTAGTTCTTGTTCTATAATTCCATCATCCCAAGCTTTTCCAAATTGGTTTTTTCTTCAGACAAAAATATTCCACTCCATTCTGCCTCCAATATGGACCATGCTAATTCTTTTTTCCCATGGCAACACCAAATTCTCCAACTATGATTCAAGTTGTAGACTATTATAAATAAATTATTAATGTATTTATGATATCTATGATTTTCTAAATATAGTTTAAAAAAATGACAAAACTTGAAAATGAAACTCTTAGGACTATTTTTAATCTTATGCAAAGTATTTAGCGATTTTATCTATAACTATTCTTTTGCTAGGAAACTGGACCAGTTATTTGTAGAAAAAAATTTCTTTCAAAAAAATTATTTACAAGTCTTAAATATAAAACCTTATTTGATTACTGTTTAGTGTCACTTGGGCTAATTATTTATTGATAAATATTTTGTTTCTTAAGTGTTTTAAAATGGTTCTTTCATTAAATTAGAGGAGTTTCACATTGAAAATAGTTTTTAAAAAACTGTATCTTAGTTTCATTCTTTAAATAGCAATGCATATGACTTATCTAATAAAATATTGTCTAACTTATTCATTAACATGGCTTTTGAAAAAATACTTTTAAAAACGCTTTTTTATGAAGTAATTTTGGCTAGATTTAGACAAAAATATTTATTTATTTATTTATGAGAGATTATGTTAGATTTTAGAATAAGATTGATGGTTTTAGGGCTATTTCGGTAATTAAAGATTTAATTTGTTTAGTGAGAAATTTGTCTAAAGCTTTAATGAATAATGGTGTGTTGGATTTCACCGTGATTTTTTTGGCATTAATACTCGTACTGATAAAGTTCTTCGTCATCCTCTTGTTAGATGGAAGTTCTTTTCATTAGGCTGAGTTAAAATTAACACTAATGGGGTTGTTAGGGGATTTCCTGATCTTACTACTTGTAGATGTATTTTCCGAGGGGAGTATGGAGAATTTATTGGTGTTTTTTCTCTGTTTCTTGAAGTTCAGACTGCTATGGTTACCGAGTTTTATGAAGTTATATTTTTCTCGCTTAAGCATTCATTTGTTGCTTGTGTGACCATCATTGCTCCTCTTGTTGCTCATACTCCATGCCATCACTAACCATTTAAAATACTCCCAATAATTTTAGCTCTTCATTGTTTTAGCAATCATTTGTTGCTTGACTAATACTAATTTTTGAGGTGAGAGAATCAACACTAGCTCTCCCTCGCTCAAATGTTAGTTTATAGTAACATAATTTGTTGTACACTCCACTAAGTCTCAAAATCTCATCTAGAACTTTGAGTCTCTATCACTTAAACAATGAGAACTCTAGAAGAGAAAGAATTGTTTCGACATTCCTCTTCATCAAGCCATAAGTCTTAACTTGTAAAAGACCTATAACATATGCATGGAGAGAAGAGGAAAGATAATTGAAACCAAATAGAACAAGTATATCCCAATAAAAATTCTCTTTAGCTAAATTAGGTCTACTTTTAGTGATCTCTTAGCTTGTAACTTCAAAAAAGGAAAAAAAACTTATTCTTATTAAAAGCAGAGAAAAATTGGAAGTTTGATATTTGAATAGGTGATAATTTTATAGAAAAAGATATATATATATATATATAATATTTTTAACTTAAAGCACAATAATTTTTTATTGATTTTAAATCCTCTCTTATATACTATATTACTAAATTAATAAATATAGATAATTGTTAAATAGTTTACCATAAAAATATTATATAGATGGTTTATCGACAAAATATATATTATATATTTTTGTATTTCATATATTAAAATCGAAAAAAAAAGCTTATACAAATCACTATTCTTTATGTGTTGTTTAATGTTAGCATTAAATAAAACGAAGCAATATGAAATATTCAAACAACTTGTTAATAAAAACTCTTATTGGATTGCTTAAAATTAAAATTAAGTGAAGGGTTTGAAGACGATCAAAAAGTCTTAACCGGGCTGGTAAGACAGAAAGAAGAAAATTCTAACTGAGTCATTGACCACAGATACTATGTAGAATAAAATGTACAAAATATCATAAATATGAATTGGTTAGGAACTATGTAGCACAACAACACGCACACAAACACAAAAATATGTATAATCTCTAAAATGTAGAACATGGAGACTCGGATCTATATATTATATAATTATGAATTATGTAAATTGATAATAAAGATTTATGTGCATAAGTATGTTTCATATTTTTTTTAGCAGAAAAATGTTTTTCGTGGCTGGTTCAAAATGATTTGTTTCTTATTTTTATAATTATAATAAAAATTTATACAATAAGTTTGAATTTTTAGAAAATTAATGTATTTTTTCTTTATAAAATTGTCTTAGAACCGTGCTAGAATTGTAAAAAATACAACAATTATTTTTTGAATTTGACACTTCACATACATATCCTACGAATATCGATGTTCAATACATGTATCCGACACTGACACGTAATTTAAGAGGAATGTTCGAAGTTCACAGTTTAGAGTATGTTTTTACCTTCACTTGATCAAATATTGTTTATCTTTTAGTTTCAGTCAATATTTGAAATATTCGATCCAACAGTACAAGTTGCGAAATATAATGGTCCTTTTAATATTCATGTTTCTAAAATGAATTTCAAATTCTAACAAAATCGATTTTCTTATGTTAGCGAAATTTGTTGACTAAACCTGCATTGAGTTAGTGTGAAATTGGTTTAAGATATTCCACGTTTAATTTTGGTTCAAATATTAAAACTCAAAGTCTTCAGTTTTATGAAAAAAAAACGAGAATTCATCTACGTTGTAACTGTTTTATTAGTTAATTATAACTGTTAGTATTTGTTATTTTGATGTTTTATCTTTTATCAATAATACAAATGAGTAATAATTTTTAATAAAATATTTTTTCTTCTTTTTTTCTCTTTTCCTTTTCTCTCTAAATCATATATATAAAACTAATAAAGCCATTCACATCTTCTTTACCTTTTTCTTTTGCCTTTGAATAAATTCTGTAATCCTGCATGTCCACTTCCACCTTTTTATGTGTCTTTTCTATTTTTGTTATTGCTTTATATTCTGAAGTAAGGATACAAAAGCAAGGCCTTCACACGATACATGTAAAAGGGTTTAGGGATCGAATTTCTGCTATGAATATGATGTAGGGCTAATTTGATAGCCTTTACAAAATACAAACAAAATTTTATTACGTTCAAAATAATTTTAGCATAAAAAAACATTAAGAAAAAATATGAAGTTCATTTGGTGGGATTGGGAAACAGTCAAAAAGGAGTATTGGCTGAACAGGTTCGAAAATGATCAGATGAAAGATTAACGTTGGCATGATAATTATTTCTTACCACACACAAACGTGACCACAATTCCACTCTGAAATGCAAACAAACTTACAAACGTCACCATTGAAATTACTGTTCTTTTCGGTGACCACTGACACTGTCATGCTAACACCAAAGTCATATAAATTTGTCATGGAATGTTAACCTGAGTTGATGTAGGTAGAACTGGACTATCGGATTCTGCAAAATCAATAGAACCTTATCTCACGAATATTCAGCTTCACTTCAAAACCAATTTTGATTTTATGTGTAATCCACTGGAAAAGAAAAAGTATCGATTGTAGTTATCAAAATAAATTGACTGTAATTTATGATTGAAATAGTAATTCACTGTAAGATAATAGTTGATTTAATTTTCATCGTTAAATTACTATAAATTCACAATTTGATGTTGATGGTTAAATACAATAAATCATCTCAAATTACTAATTTGTTTGATTTTATTATTAAATACAAATAAATCACTACAAATTATTAATTTAGTTTTGATTTTGACATACAAATATATCACTATAAATTAGTGATCGAAATTATTTTAGTTGTTAAATTATTGTAAATTAATAATCAAATTAATGATCAAAATATAATTATTTTATTATTATTATTATGATTACTATTATTAATATTACTTTAATTATTATTAACATTAATAATAATATTATTATTATTATTAACAATATTAATATTCATTATAATAATATTAAAATTATTAATAATAATAATAATAATAAAATTATGTTCATAATGTATGGTTATAGATTCTATGACTTAAGTTTGATTCTCTCTAAGAGATTGTTAACATTAAGAATAATAATTCTAAATTAGTTATTGAAAATTATTTTATTTTAATTATTAATTTAACTTCATTAACGAGTGAAGTTTTCATCATTAACTATCGCATATATTTGATCGTTGTTTCAGTCACAAATTAATTTAATGATGATTGATTTTTAAACTTTTTTTTTTTATTTTGTTATAATTACAAACCCAAGATATGTTTAACAACAAACTTATTTGATCAAGTATAATCATTAAGAACAATAAAAAAAAATTTATCAGCAAAAAAAAATAAATAAATGTGAATTATTTCAGGAGTGATCCAACCCTTATAAAAAAAGATAACCATTTCCCCAAACAGATCAATACACTCCAACAGACAACTATAAAAACACTCCTGACGAAACTCAGAAAACCGCTTATAGTACTAACCACAAAAAATAATACATCAATTCATTTATTTTTTTACAATTTTAATTTTTTATTTATTTCAACTTATGGGCACAATATTTGTTCATGTTCCAACTTTTATGATGGTATATGTGGTGAACAACGAACTTGGGTTCTCATTTGAGACTGGTTTTGAAGCTTTTTCCACAAGCAAGTTGAGGTTTTTCCTCCAAATGGACAAAAAAAAAGTGCACCTTAGACTCTTAAATTTTCAGGCTTTCAGTCTACCACGGTTAATCTCTTTGCTTTTTTTAGTTATATTATTGAATTTGTATTATTTCTTTCTCACTGATTCTTCTGTCTTCGTCTTTTCGTGTTCTTACAAGGTCAGGTTTCTCTTAAATTGACTCCTTCTATCTTCGTCTTCTCGTCCTCCCGGCTTCTAGGCTTAGTGATTTTCGGTTTGTACTTCCCTTCTCTGATATGAGTGGGGTGGGGTACCTGTAAAGGCGCTCCGACGCTCATGTTAGTCCGAGTACATTATGTAGGTGAGTTAAGAGTGAAAGATTACCTTTGATGCTGGGTCTCCTCTGGTATTTATAACTTTGGGATGGGCCTCAGCTGTTATGGGTCTGCTCTTGGATTCAGACGAGAGCCCAATTATACCTTAATCATAGTTTATAATTAAATTGATTTACTTACAGTTAATCATGAGTTTATTGTCTGATCTTAAATTCATTCGGCCTTGTAGATCATTCCACGTTTCGGCCATCCGGTAATACAACATTCATATAACGATACTGTTTTTAAAAGATCAGTTGCATACTTCCTAAAATTTCTATGTACTTTGCAATTTGCATTCTAAAGAGTGCTGTAATATCCTTATCTCCAATCAATCACTATTTGTTTCCATTTTGTTGTTCTTATCGCTTTGTTTGGTGAGAATACATTGTTTGGCGTTATTTTAGGGACCGCGCATGCATTACAACGATTTGTTTTATAATGAGATCAAATTTGTACGTAATAGTTGACTTATTAATATTTGCTCCATAGACTTTGGTTATAGTTGGAAAATAATAGTTTCACCCTTTCCAAAAGAAAAGCATCTATATAATAACTCATTTTAATAATATAATAATATGTAATAATATTTTTTTAAGTTAAAAAATTATATAATTAAATTATTGATATTGTATATTGTCAAATGGATATTTTTTCTTTATGGTATCAAAATATCACATCTTTTATAGTTATGCACTCACGACACGTTACTTAATGGATTTTGGCAATATTTCTGATTTTAGCAAAAGTAAAAGGAAAGTTTATTTGTGTGACTATATTAACAAGTAAGTTTTCATAGACAAAATAAGAGTACGTTATAACAAATTGAGTTATCTGTTTTCTTTTAAGTTATTTCACATAATTGAGTCTTATAAAGGAAAAAAATTATAATGAAAACATTTTTTTCTTAAAGATGATCATTAGAGTGTTGAAAGATTAATTATAAAAAATCTAGACTATGTTCTTTTAATTTCATTGACTCAACTAATTGAATGAGATTATCTTATCTTTTAATGAAAAATTAACTTTTTTTAATGAATATTTTTATTCTGTAGGTTCTTTTTCTACTTGGTCGAGTTTGGTCAGAATATTAAGTGGGTGCGGAATCAACCATTTTGAAAGCATGTGAAATGGTTTGGTATTTCTGATTTGGAACATAGCCATGAATTAAGAGACGGTTCCTTTTAGTAATTGAACCGTCTTATGCGGCCGAGCTAATAATAAATGAGGAGTCATGACAACATTCTATTAGTTTATTCTTACTTTTCAGTTTAAATTAAGGTTGTAAATCATATTATGTTTAGGGTTTAAGGTTTAGAATTTAGTCATATGAGTAATTCTTGACATCTTACTAGTAGTTTTCTCTTTTTCGGCTTAAAGTTGGAGATTATGAGTTGTGCGAGACCGAATCGATTGTTCACGATACTAAAATAATTTTTAGTAAATTTTTTCATTTTTTTCAAACTAAAGTTGGAGGATTGTGAGTTATCCAAGTGCATAACTGAACCAATCATCGATCATGTCACGAGTGTTGACAAAAACTTCGATCTTGCGAACACATCAAATATAACATCGTAGAATATGAATTACACCAAAATCTTAAATATTAATATTTGAACTTTCGTTGCCTATTAATGAACTACGATAACAATACCATTTATGATTTTATAAAATTCAGACATTAAGAAATATCTTTCATAAATATGTTATGTAACTACTAATTAGAAATAATTATCAGGATATAATAAATAATAAAAGTGATATATTTAGACAATAACAAAGATATATATCCATTTTGACAAAAAACATAAAAAGACAAAACATAATTAATAACTAACTTAGAGACCTAAAGATTCTTAGACCGGGACATTATGTGAAACATATTAACTTTTATTAAACAAAAGTTATATAACAAGTACAAGACATAGTTGTTTTTTTTTCATCATATACATGATTTATTAATTTTTTTGCTTGAATCACATCTTTTATGAGAGTCAGCTTTATTTTTTTATGAGAGACAACTTTATGCCAATTAGAAATATTTATAAGATGGTTAGACAACGGAGTTTTGTTTACACACGTAAGACTCGAAGTCAAAACCTTATTTTTTTAATAAAACAAACATATTTTCCCTTATAGCTAGGTAGAGTTTCTTTGTGGTGTGGTTTTCATTATATATTTCTACGGTAAATTATGGCAAAAAGTGAATCCCGTAATTTTAGCTCTGAAACGCTTAGTGGTTTCATAAATATAATGTTTGTGGCCGAAAGAAAGATAGAAGGAAATAGGTGGATCACAGAATGTGGTCAATTCATTTTCAATTTTGTAATCATTTCTTACAACTCCAAGGGTTCATTTTCAATCTCTCCAATACAATATTTAGCAGTTTTTCATTTACCGTTAAGTTTGTACTGTCATCATTGTTTCACCAAATTTGTTGTGATAAAATATATTCCTTGAGTGGAGACACAGAGTGGGGAGCAACATGTCATGTATGGTTAAAATAATTAAGTTGGAATATTAATTTATTCATAATTTTATTTAGAATATTATAGTCTCCTAATCTATAACTTGAAACTTATATTAAAATCATACGACTGACCCTCCCCAAGTTAGTAATTATTTACATTCTAATTATATATTATTCCCCTTCTTATTTTTCTAGTTACATATTTTAATCACAATTTCATAATATATGTGCCAAATTAGTGTTTCACAAATTGAAATGCATATAAAGAGAATTACCGTTTGTTGTGATGGTGTCCACAACTTCTTTTGTTAAGTCATTCTCCTCCATCTAGTCACAAATTTCAATTACAACTTCATAAGATAAAGATCAAATTAGAGTTTTGCAAAGATTAATCAAAACATGGAAAGAGAAAGAGAAGTAATGAAAGTATGTTTTTACATGAAAGAAAAAAGAAAATGAAAAGTATGATACAAAAAAGAAAGTGGAAAGTATGGTGGGTATGTGTGGGTTTATGCATAGTGGAGAGAATCAGATTTAATATGCATAGCTTCTTTGGGGAGTTGTTTGGATCGCAGTAGTCAACGAAGTTTGGAAGCATAGAAATAGGATAATTTTTAAAGGGGGAGTAGTGGATGTATTGGAAGTTTTTGCTTTGTTTCAATTAAAGGCTTGGTTAGTTACATCAAAGTCACAGTTTGCAAATTTTTCCTTTTCTGATTGGTGCATAGACCGTTGGTTTGTATGAGGATGATCTCATAACATATTCATTTAAGTTGCATGACTGTTTCCCTTACATGTCTTCCTCTGGGTTAGCTATGAGAGTTTTGTTTAGGCAGACTTTGGAGTAAGAATTGTGATGTAGGTTATGGTTGAGTTCTTGTATAAGGGTTGAATCATCTCTAATGTGATTCATATTTATTTATTTTTATTACTGATTAAAAAAAATGCATAGCTTCTTAGATCAATTTGAAAACGGCTAAAAAAAAAATAAAAGTAAATAAAAATCAATAAGATCCAGAACGGATGAAGAAGAATGTTAAACAAATTGCAAATGGTTTGATAAAAAAATGTGAAGAGGGACAGCAAAACCTCCAAACGGAGAATCATACGGAATTTTATACTTGCAATTATAGCACCAAGGTTGACTTCCACGAGCACCAAATTAAAATTGGTTGAAGTTCGTAATACAATAAATAAAATTGCATTGTTTGCATTATTCAATTGGTTGAAGTTCTAAATACAATAGATAAAATTGGTTGAAGTTATGTTGTCCACGTCTTAAGAAAAGAATTAACTATCTTTTTTAATTTCTGAATTTTGATGTGAAATTGAATCTCATTTTTCTTACTAAAAGCAGATAAATTAGATCTCATTTTTTTTACTAAAATTGTAGAGTTATTAAATTCTTACACATTAGAGTTATTAAATTCTTATACTTTGGAAAGTTATAAGACATCCTCAAAAACAGATAACATAAAAAAATGTTTATATGTTGACAACTCAACACTGAGAAAAATAATTTTGAACTAAAACAGAATAATTTTGGAATTGTATTATTTCACATCACAATTATAAACTTATGAATTTTATTATACAATTGTAATATAACATTATTCTAACATTAATGATTTTGTTATGTATAATGGAACAAATCTAACATTTCACTATTTGTCTAGTCAATGGAACCATTTATTTTCATCAAAGTTTAGAGACTAAAAATATATTTAATTCTAACTTTTGTTAATAAGTCATATTTAACTGTAATAGACTAATAATAAAAATATTATTATTAATTTTATTTTTCTTATTATTAATATTAATATAATAATAATATTAATAATGATATTATTAATAATTTTAATATTAATATTAATGACAATATTAATAATATTAATGACAATATTAATAATATTATTATTAATAGTATTGTTAATATTAATATGTTAATATTAATATGTTAATATTATTAATAATATTATTAATAATTTTAATAATAATATAATGATAGAGTTTAATAATATTAAATAAAAAGTTCATAGTTTATTAAAATTAAATATAATTAATTAAAAAATTAAAGTTAAATATATTTAGTTTATGTACTTTAATGAATATGGAAAGTATGTTAATATGGATAAATAGTAAGAGTCATATAGTTGATTTACGTATAGCTTTATTTGTGACAAAATCGTTAATGCACTATGCTTCTTATGATGTCTTTACAAAATCGTTAAATAGAAAGATTCAATAACTTTATAATTTCACAATTTTAACCAAAGACACTAAAGGACTGGAATCCAATTTCACATCAAAATTTAAGGACAAAAATATAATTAACCCCTTAAAAGATATACACATGGTTAATTTAATACAAGCGAAAGATGCTTCTTATCATAAAATTCATGCTTAATAGATTATGAAAACGTTCAACTAATTATTATTTTTCTTAAATAAAAAAAATTACACACACATACATTCAAACGGTTACTTCTTATTGCTCTCCTTGGAACAACTAAAAATGGTTGTCGAGAGATTATGAAAATGCTCAATTGTACTAATAAATATTGATTTTTGTGTAATAAATAATACTTCTTTTAAAATAGGTTTTCGTGTAGTAAAGTGTGGACGACATAAAAAAAAAATTATGTTAAGTAAAATCACTTCATTTTCTCAAACAAAATAAAGTTTTTTACTATATAATTTTAAAATTAAATATGACAATTACTAATAGCATATTAGCCTAGACAAAATGTAAATTGGTACGATGTTGCCTTCATTAGCTTGGTATGAAGCTTTTGGTAGCAAAGTGAATGATAGATTTATAGTATCACATTTATTTATCTTGTTCTGTAAGGGATTTTAGTCAATGCATCCAATAACATAAATAGGAGTGTGGTAAAACATTTTAATATGAGTTAAAAATGTAACCTCCATATTTATATAACATGAATAATATATCAAAAATAAAATAATAAAAACATAAATGTAAATAACTTTATTTGCTTAATATGAAGTTCTTCAATAGTCATTTTGATGAAGGAGGTGGTCAGAATATTAGAGAAAAGATATAGGAAAAAAAAATAGTTTTAGAGAGGTGATTGATATATTAAAATGAAATTTGAATAAGTGATTCTTTTATTTATTTACATTTTTCATTTTAATAATAAAATATTCAAATGTAATTCTAATTATACCACTTTTACTTTAATTTTTTTTTTATATATTTTTTTAATCCATATAAAAACATGTTAACTCACTCCTTAATAATTAATTAAACATTGTTATAATATTATTTAGACATTTGACTTTATTAAAAAAATGTAAGTATTAAATAATTAAAATAACAAATTGAGGTTGACAACACACTTAAGATACAAGATTTTTAAGTAAATATAATTAATTATTAAAAAGTCAAATCTAGTTAAACATTAAAAATATGTATTTTGATTTAGCAAGTTAATTTAGGGGATCCTATCCCAACATTTTGAATTCATGTAGTACTAACAACCTTAAGATGATAATGATAAATATTGTTTATTTCTTAAATGTCTCAAATAGATGGTTATAATTCATTTGGAGTAGAAGATGAAGTGTCTTCTCGAAGATAATTATTTTTTCAAATGAAATTAGTCAATTTTATCCCCAATTAATTAATTACTATAGAAATATAGAAAAATGTTAATGTAAATACCAACAATTTTAATCTCTTAATAACAAAATTTGATCGCTAATAGCTAATTAGCCACCAAATTCAAATAGTAAAGAAAATTCTAATTACAACCCTTTTGTCAACCAAAAATTTATTAGAATTAATTTAGCAATCAAAATTATCTTATTGATGGTATCTTAAACATTTAATGATTGATTTAATTTGGTGATAGACATTAAAATTCTAAGAAAGTAGATAATAACCTTTTGATTACTGAATTGTTTGTGTATGAATTTAGTGATTAAATATTTTAATTGCTAATTCTATTTTAACAACATACTTCATTTTTGTTTTAGTTATTTGAATAGGTTGATCTACTTAATAATTATAAATACTAAAATATTCTTAATTGATGCTTATGGATTTATTGTAAAGCATAAAAAAAAATGAATAAAAAGTCTTATATTAATTTTAGTAATATCAAGAAAATTACTACATCATCTAAAAAAAATTATTACATGTACGAATCTTGAAATGAATAAGTTCATTATAACATTATGTATCAGAGGATTGTGTACAGAACTCAATGTATGAGTACTATTTAATTAAATTGTTAAAATATGTTTTCAATTATTTGCGACATTTGTTTAGGTATGGGTTGAGACTAGAAAGAGGCGTGGAGAAAAAGTCAACAAAAGGTTATGCCATAAAGTCAATGGATCAGACAACCTAACCTTGAAATGTGAACCAAGGTCCCCATTTCATGTTGAAAAGGAAACAACATTTATGTGTTTTGGATTTTTGTAAATTATTAACACTGTATGTCACTGTGCTATGCAAACGTATTATTTTAAAAATTTAAGTTAAATATTTTCCTTATTTCTTAAGAATTTAATTACTAATACTATATATTAATAATATAAAAATTACACTATCCATTAATAAAAAAATTATTTCCAATACAAAATTTAAGACATATAAGAAAATTAATCTTGTAGAATATTATCTCTAATCCTAAATATAAGTAAAATCACTTAATCTCAAATGTTAATTAGATTTTTTATAAAATAAAAATCACTTCCTTTCTTTCAAATTGGATTTCTTTTTTCTGAAAGTGATGTAGTTTTATTTCGAAATTTTTAAAATGGACAATTTTCTTTTATTTTCAAAATGGACAATTCGTCAACGAGAGTGTGATTTTGATAAGATAAAATCTTCATTCACATTTTGAAAGAAAAGAGAAATCATACATGTGGAATATGATTTTTAATTAAAATTGTATCTTATATATATATATATATATATATTATATTAAGTATGTTTTAATATGTTAAAAAATTTTACAAAAATAAATCGTATGTATAAAATATGATTTCAATATGTCTTAAACATTATAATATATTGTAATATATAATAATAATATATAAAATTTTAAAAAATTATATAATAAATATGTTTTAAATATTTTAATATATAATAATTTTAATATATTTTTTTAGTATTTAAAATAAAAATTACAAAATAGAAAATTAGATAAATTTAAGTTACTATTATAATTTTTTTATATAATTAAAGAAAATTATATTTTTATAAAAAAATTAATTAAATAAGTTTTCAAAAAATAATTTTTATTACATATAACTAAAAAATGACTGAAATTTTATTATAATAATTAAAAAATTAAATATAATTTTTTGATTTTAATATATTAAAATTATTTTAAATTCTTAATAAATAAATAAAATTAATCGAAAAACTAAAATGGATAACGCTAACCGAACATGTGAATATTTTAAAATAATATTAAAGTTTGACATTAAGGGAAAACACACAAACATGACAATCTAATTTAAAAGATTATATATGAACCAATTATGTATGAGATTTTGTCTTACATGGGGCTTTTCTTCGTTGTCTCGGTGGACATCTAAGCAGAGGTGAACTTCATCATCATTGTTTTCTTCTTCATTGTCGTCAAATGGAATCTCAAACCCCATTGAAAACACTGTGGATCAATAACAATGCATGTTTGGAAGGTGGGTAATGGGAAGGAAGTTTTGTTTTGGGAAGACAATTGGGTGGGCAGGGGGCGTTGAAAAGTTTTTTTTCGAGGTTGTTTTCACTAAGTGTCTCAAAAGCTTCTTCGGTGGCAGAGCTAGTGGATTGGAACAACAACTTTTGGGAATGAAATTTTGGTTGGAGAAAGAATCTTTTTGAGTGGGAAAAGAACTTAGTGTGTCTACTGTCTCAGGAAGTTCAGGGCGAGGATGTCCGAAGAAGGAGTTCTGGGGAATTATCTAGTGAATCGTTATATGTCATCAGAGGTAAGAGAAATATCAGAGATAGTGGGAGCAAGAACAAAAGAAGGAGTCAGTCAAAGACTCGGGATTGCTCAAGTGTAACATGTTGGAACTGCAAGGAGGTGGGGCATT
>Ga0123342_1002744_pt1 | contig 28972 bp, 11 predicted proteins | sample Turbeawhitnodule_FD_89960 | JGI IMG/M metagenome (GOLD analysis project Ga0123342, IMG submission 89960) | Root nodule microbial communities of legume samples collected from Mexico - Turtle bean Mexico white nodule | ecosystem: Host-associated > Plants > Roots > Nodule | place: Mexico: Nepantla... | reverse complement strand
CTGGATGTAGCTCTGGGTTTAGAGTGAACCAGTATAAACATCTGTGTGCATTCTCTCTATCCTTAAACTCTTTAAATTCAGTTTTGATATTTGCAAACTGGTATAAACAACCGATTGTTTCTGCGAAACAACCGATTGTTTTTCTGGTGCTGTTGTTTTTGCTTATTGTTTTGGAAAACTGGATTCCTTATCAAATGTTTCTTGAGATAATTTCATTCTTGTCTTAAAAGTTTGCGAAAACCCTCTTAAATCATTCACCTCCCCTCTAGTTTAAAGCCATCCATTCTAACATAGATGACTCCGGAGCAATACCCTTCCCACGATCCAAGATAAAACCTAATAAAAAAGATTGAACTTTTGTAGTAAAATAAATAGTTGCATACACAAATATTAATAAAAGTGGAATGTCAACATTAAACCATGAAATTTTTTTTACAACAATATAAATATAAGTTCACGAATGTTACATAAAATTAATTATTACAACAACCTGTCCACATTTCATTTGCTATAGTATCCTTAATTTGTGACTCGAGCCTGTAGTCATCCTCACGAGTTTGTGAGTGTATATTTTCTTGCATCAAGTCACGATCAAATTCCTCCAACAAAGACTCATCATTATCCACCCCGCGAAGAAAGTTATGAAGAATACAACATGCTAAAACAATATCAGTCATAGTGTACATAAAGTAATGAGGCTCTGTTTCACTAGCGATAATTGGGAATCGTTTTTTAGGTCACCAAATGTTCTTTTGATAACATTTCTAAGTGAGGAATGACGATGATTAAACAACTCGCGCGCATTTTGTGGACCTTTTCGGAAATACTCTTTTAAGTGGTATCCAACTTCGCAATATGGAGTTATAACTTGGACTTTGAGCATAAAACCATCGCCTTCAAGGTAGTAATTGCCTACAACCATCCATTGACACTTAGTACTTATAAGTAATGTGATCAAATGAATATTTATTGCACTTGTAACGAAGCACTAAATTAACCTTTTGGAATGACCAATGGATCCTCTCGTACAAATGCATACTTCAATATCCTAGAATCAGAGGTTATTCCTTCCCACCTGACAATAACATATGTGAAGTTCATGTCAAAATCACAAACAACAAATACGTTTTGAGTTGGTCAGTCTTTTCTTCCACGAAAACGATGAGCATAAGCTCGTGGGACTTTGACACGGACATGAGTATCGTCTATGGAACCTAAACAATCCTAATATGAAATAAATTCACATTTATAAATAACTTGAAATGCATAGAACATCAATTAAACATTTAAGTATTGTTTCTCATATTCATACCTTAAAATATGGAAATCGACTATTGTTTAAGATACGAGGTTCAACCTCGGTCCTAGATGGTTGAATTAAGAACTCTCCATGCAACATCAATATTGCCTTCAGAACATTATGAAAGTGACGAGATACCGTTTCCCCGGGTCGATGAAAGAATAACGAAACACTTCGATTCTTAAAATTTAGCCACTTGTTCTTCAACTGTAGATCAAAATGTATCTTTAACCATCCTTGTTCCTATTAGTCATTGACATAAATAAATAAAGGTTTTCGGATCCATGCGAATAATCTCATGACATCTTTCAGTATGGACCAAGTACGACATTAATTATTGTCGACGACACTCTTTTTGTGGAACCAACTCTGGCGTAACATTATTTGTCTCTGTTAACACACACAACACATTCAATCCATATCCAATCATGCAAAGGAATTTCATTGTTACTTGTGTCCATAAATTTATTTGCTTTTGTAAATTAGTGTGAAATCGACACCAACAACATCAGGATTTATGTTATTCGTGTCAGACATCTCCACATGTCGAAATATATAGACCAATAAACCAATAATTATTATTATCTATAGTTACAAATATTTTACAATCATATAAGTTTAAGTCTAAAGAACAACATTTTAAAAAAATAATAGTATGTGAATTAAAAAAAAATTATATAATTAATTTATAAGATCTTAGCGTAAAATTATTGTGGGGTTTAAATTGTGATCTCTTCACTTCTAAGTTTTTTTTACTTCATTAAAAGAAATTATTGTGTAAAGTAATATTTTTATACTTATAATTAATTTATAAATTCAAAATAACACTCTTTATACTTATAACTATTTTATAAATTTATAATAATATTTATCAACTTATTTTTACTTCATTTTAAAAAAAAATTATATCTAAAGTATTTGTACAGTAGTATTTTAAAAAATTAAAATATTCTTTATGCATATAACTATTTTATAAATTAAAAATAATATTTATAAAGTCTTTTTACTTGATTTTTTTAAAAAAATCAATATTATATGTAAAGTAGGCTTTTTCCAAATATTATATGTAAAGTAGTATTTTTAAATCTTTGAATATTCTTTATACATATAATTATTTCTTAAATTCAAAATAATATTTATAATTTTTTACTTATTCTTAAAAACAAAATAAATACTGTAAATAGTATTTTTAAATATTTAAATATTCTTTATACTTTTAATTATTTTATAAATTCAAAATAATATTTATAAAGTTTTTTTACTTTATTTTTTAAAAATAATCAATATTATATGTAAAGTAGGTATTTCTAAATATTAAAACGTACAAGTAGTATTTTTAAATCTTTAAATATTCTTTATACTTATAATTATTTCTTAAATTTAAAATAATATTTATAATTTTTTTTACTTGATTTTTAAAAACAAATTAAATACTGTAAAATAGTATTTTCAAATATTTAAATATTCTTTATACTTTCAATTATTTTATAAATTCAAAATAATATTTACAAAGCTTTCTTACTTTATTTTTTTTTTAAAAATCAATATTATATGTAAAGTAGGACTTTCCAAATATTAAAACGTACTAGTATTTTTAAATCCTTAAATATTCTTTCTATTTATAATTATTTCTTAAATTCAAAATAATATTTATAATATTTTTGCTTGATTATTTAAAAAAAATACTGTAAAGTAGTTTTTTCAAATATTTAAATATTCTTTATGCTTATAATTATTTCTTAAATTGAAAATAATATTTATAAACTTTTTTTACTTGATTTTTAAAAACATTAAATAGTGTAATGTAGTATTTTCGAATATTTAAATATTCTTTATACTTTTAATTATTTTATAAATTCAAAATAATATTTAGAAAGTTTTTTTAGTTTATTTTTCAAAAAAAATAATCAATATATTATATATAAAGTAGGTTTTTCGAAATATTAAAACTTACAAGTATTTTTTTAATCTTTAAATATTCTTTATACTTATAATTATTTCTTAAATTTAAAATAATATTTGTAAATTTTTTACTTTTTAAAAAAAATAAATACTATAAAGTAGTATTTTCAAAAATGTAAATATTCTTTATAGTTTTAATTATTTAATAAATTCAAAATAATATTTATAAAGTTTTTTTTACTTGATATTTTTTAAAAATCAATATTATACATAAAGTAGGTTTTTCCTAATACTAAAACGTACAAGTAGTATTTTATAATCTTTAAATATTTTTTATACTTGTAATTATTTCTTACATATTAAAATGTACAAGTAGTATTTATTATATGTATCAAAATCAGTTATACAAGTTAAATATAAACAAATTTTAGTATCTTAATTAATTCATTATTATTTCAAAAATATTTATGTTTTTAAACTTAATTACCATTATCAATCACTATGCAAATATCAATCAATATGCTATTAGATTGTGACAAATAATACACTTGTTCAACAAAAACAAACTACCTAATTATCATTATATATTTTACATACATACATGAAAATAAAAATAAAAATAAATTAAATAATTATTCATTGAGTCAAACTATTTTTTTCGTATATACATAAATCAAATCACATAATACATATATAAAAATAAAAATAAACATAAAAAAAATATTTAAAAATGAGGGATAATCGATTCGGAACAAAAAGTGTAAAACTGGTTTTCATTATTGAAATTTTGATTCTCCACAAATTTTGAGTGTGAGAATCAATTCTCACATGTCAACATCAATTATGGATTTTCATTTGTGTACCTCAGTGAATCAGTCAGTCCTGTCATGACCATTGTGCACCACTAACCAACGACGACCACCAACCGCACACCACACCTAGTCACACCCACCGATCATCACAAACGGACCAGCACCAGTGAGCCACACATCACCACTAGGACCAACTTGCACCACACACCACCAACCTCCAAGGTCCTTTTCACCAAGCCCAAACTCTTCACATCACACTCACCTCCTCCCTCAACTCAATGCATTCAGAACACACACCTCCTCCCTCAACTCAATGCATTCAGAACACACACACCTCCCCTTCCACTATTTATTATTCCATTCACTCATCAACCACCACTTTTATGACAATAAAAAAAATCAGGGAATCCTGTTGCACGAGAATCTTTCTCTGCATGGAATATTAATATTATTGAATGACATGAGTTATTTGAAAAAACAAAGGGTAACACTGTAAAACCACATTTTAGTTGTGGTTTTCTCTTCAAATCATTGCACTACACCTAAGAACCAAATTGGCTATTTCTGCACCCTTCTTTGTCCCTCATTTCGCATGAATTGTTGGATACAAACACAAATATTATTTGCTTTTGTTACTGGGTGAACAATAATCACCTTAATAAAAACAATGCTTAAGACGGTTAGTTGTTTTCCTTCTAAGTTGTTAGATAAGTTAGATGATTTGCAAATGTATAATTCAGGGGATGTCATGTGTGGGTTAATAGTTTAAGCTTGGCCTTCAAAATCTTTAACTAGTAAAAAAATGTTGTGGGAATCGCTTAGCTGACTAAGTTGCAGTCTTGCAGGTCAGTGTAAATTTAATGATTTTTTTTTAATTAAATGTGTAGAACTCTTATCTAGTGAAAATTAGTTTTTTGACAACAGGTTTGGGTGGTTGAACATCTTGGTGTGGACGTAATTGTTGTTTTTTACTATTTGTTAAATGAGAGTGTATAAATGTTTGCTCATGAAAATACATGTTGCTTTGTATCGAATAATGTACTTTGAAATTTGCTAACCATTTTGTTGATATGGATACATTACTTTTTCTATTTTCATGATAAAAATTAATTTTTTTTAACAGATTGTATGTGTTTGTGTTGTAACTAAAGAATGAGAAGCTTTAGAAATAGTGCATGAAATCTTAGGAAGTGGTTCAAAAGGGGATAATTGTAATGTCCCCTCTTCAAGTGACTAGAAAAAAAAATTGTTAACAAAGAATGACTTTATCAAATTTAAATTGAGACCAATGATAAGAGGATTTATGACCTTGAGACTTAAGTCAAACTTCTACTACAACAACTCTACCAAATACAATGGTGGTTGATTATATTAAGTGCAAAACCAGCTTATCAGGTATTGATTTCAAGATATTGTAGAGAACATTGATTTCATTGCGTGACAACGACACTAACCGATACATAAATATATTAACATAAACTTAATTTTGTTTTTTTTTTTGTATTGAACTCTTAGTTTGATGATTTGATGTTAAAGTAATCGTAGAGTTGTAATTAAGGTCGATAAATAGATATTGAAGCAAAATTACATACATTAAGACCAAGACCGATGAGAAAAATTGACAACATAATAAAATTTAAGGCAAATGTTATGTATTTTTTTGTATTGTTTGAAATGTTATATAACGTTGAAAAGGAGAAGGAAACTCAAACGTCGCACAAATCTCGAGCGTCATATCAAGATGAAGGCAACGACTCAGATGCGATCGTGCACAAGTTGACATGACACATCAGTCACCCATCACATCACCAACAGTATAGGTAGAGCACTATCCCTCAACACCAAGCAGTTAATACTCGACAACGCGACACAACTTCCAACACTAACAAGCCGTTAAAACTTATTACGACTTTTCGCTTTCTCACGAAAGCTCAAGCCTGGGGGCAAGTGTTATACCAAGGATTAGTGGGAGTCAGACGTCTGGTTTTCATGGTTCAACAGGTCGAAGAACAGATGGAGAGTGCACGACTCCCCCATGGTGATAAAGCCTCATTGGAATTCTTCCAAGTGTTCCTCAACAACAAAGCTTCCACTCAGTGAAAACCGGAAGTCCGAATGGTCGGTTACCTAGACGGCCTAACGACCTCTTAGTAAAAGGCAATGTCCACGTCACATCACAGGTTAATAGCATTAATCCCAATTAGGGGTTATAATGCGTGATTAAACGCTCATTGGACTTTTCTTAATCATTCTGATAGGATAAGGTCCACTAGAACAATATAAATAAGAGGGGACCCTCATAGTGAAAGGTAATATTATTTTGAACTTTGAACTAGATCACCTAAATTGACCTCATCTAACTTGAGCGTCGGAGTATCTTTGTAGGTACCTCACCCTCTCGCCCATCCAAGAAGAGCAATCAGAATTGAAGAGAAGACAGGAGTAATTCGACAAGGAACATTTGATCTTGGATAAATTATAAGAACACAAAATAAAATGTATATTAATTATAATTTCCTTACCAAAACAACAAATCTTTTCCTCCAAATCAAAACCCCCTCAGCATATATATATATATATATATATATATATATATATATTTTGAAAATCCAGAAGGAAAACAAAAGAGTAGTCCCTTGTTCTCATTTGTCCTTTCTTCCTCACTTTTTTTCTCCCAAATTTAGTATGTTTCAGAGTCTAATACTACCACACAATAGTTTAGGAAGTAGATAAATTTTAACTAATCAAATTTTCAAATAGTGTCTTTAGAGTTTTGGAGTAATCCTACTATTGATTTCGAATATCTATTTGGAGGAAAGTTTTCCCATATAAGGGAAGCTATTGTTTTTAAATAGAACTTGAAAATATATTTGAGTGGTTGAAAATGTTAGAGTACTGTTATAAATTGGATTTTTGTATGTAAAAATTGTATAATCGCTCAGTGCATTTCCTAACTTTTTCCTATGCTTAAAGTAAATTTTACATGCAGAGTTAAGAGAAATTTAAATCTCAAAGTTTGCTTAGTGGATTGTAGTTGACTTTTGGGGTGCTTTTTTTCCCCAAATCCGCTTAGCCAAATCCCAAGTGCAAATTTGAGATTTCAATTTTTGGAAAATTTATGTCTCAAATTCGCTTGGCCAACTTTCCTGAGCTAAAGCCATTTTGACAACATTTGTTATTTTTTAGATTGTTAAGAGAGTGTATTTATTTGTGATTGCTTTGTAAAAGGGACGATAATGACTTTATTGATATATTGAAATCACATAAATGAAGAACATCAGTGGAATTAAATTCATATGACTGAGTCTGAGGTTTGAAAGAACTAATAAGAACATATCATATGAATTTACTAATGTCATATGATGATAAATTTTGTGAAGGAAAAACTATGTTGTGATGAATACATGGTAATATGATAAATGCAAGTCTCTAAACACTAATTTCAATATGTCAGTCTTCCTTCCGAAAGTATCTATGTGTAGATACTAGTGAATTTTTAACATGAATGATCTCAACACATGAGATATTGAGAGATAATTGGTTATCTTTTACACTATCTTTAAAACAAATAATATTGTTATAAATATGATATACTATTAGTACATGATATTGACCTCGTTTTAGAAATATTGTAAAAATATAATTTGAATTATTTTTTAAAATATATAAACTAATTTCTTAAACTTAAACCCCTCAAATATTTGATCAGTTAGGTAGGATGTGAAGTAGAGAAATCAGATTTTGAGCATCTTCCCATTAATGTCCTTTATAATATGTGTGGGTTGATTTTTGTTTTTGTTTTTGTAACATATAGATAAAAAATTGAGTAGGTATAATTTAAAAAGATTTTGATTATATATTGAGATGATGTTAAACCTCCGTAGCAAATGGAAAAATCCTGGGGGGAAAAAGAAAGAGGGAAAATAAAAAGGTTGGTTTAAACCAAAGGAAGCAGCAAGAACGAAGAAATTGATTGGAGTGCAATCGTGAAAAATCACTTCCGCAGTTCCCATTCTCGCATTCATCAATAATCATAGAATGGATCTCCTTCACCAATACTCAGACGACCAAAACGACGACGAACCGGACTCTCCATCCCAAAACCCTAGCTCTCCGCCGCGCATCCTCCCGGGCCGTTCCGGGGCGCCCAAGGTGGACGACACCATGCTGGCCCTCACCGTCTCCTCATCCGCCTCGGCCCTCTCCAGGCCCATCGACCCCACTCAGCACCTGGTGAGCTTCAACCCCTCCTACGACCAGCTCTGGGCCCCCATCCAGGGCCCGGCCCACCCTTACGCGAAGGACGGCATCGCCCAGGGCATGCGCAACCACAAGCTTGGCTTCGTCGAGGACGCCGCCATCGAACCCTTCCTCTTCGACGAGCAGTACAACACCTTCCACAAGTTCGGCTACGCTGCCGAGCCTTCTGCCAACAACTACGTTGGCGACCTCGACGCCCTCCGCTCCAACAACGCCGTCTCCGTCTATAATATCCCCCGCCAACAGCAGAAGAGGCGCAAAACCGAGGCCAAAGACAAGCAAATATCCGCCGACCAAAACGGTGAGGAAGGCGGCGACGTGGAGGAGGATGGAGAAGAGGAGATCGAAAACCCGGCCTCCGAGGCGTGGCTACTGAAGAACAAGAAGAGCCCCTGGGCGGGGAAGAAGGAAGGGTTGCAGGGAGAGTTGACGGAGGAACAGAAGAAGTACGCGGAGGAGTATGCGAAGAAGAAAGGGGAAGAGAAGAGTGGGTTTGGAGGGGAGAAAGTTGAGGTTGTTAAAGACAAGAGTACCTTTCATGGGAAAGAGGAGAGGGATTACCAGGGTAGGTCTTGGATTGCGGCTCCTAAGGATGCTAAGGCTAGTAATGATCATTGCTATATACCTAAGAGATTGGTTCATACTTGGAGTGGACACACCAAAGGAGTTTCCGCTATTCGATTTTTCCCTAATTCTGGCCATTTGATTCTCTCTGCCAGCATGGATACCAAGGTTAAGATTTGGGATGTTTTCAACTCTGGCAAGTGTATGAGGACTTACATGGGACATTCGAAAGCTGTTAGGGATATTTGTTTCAGCAATGATGGGACCAAGTTTTTGAGTGCTGGCTATGACAAGAATATTAAGTATTGGGACACTGAGACGGGGCAGGTGATATCCACTTTTGCCACAGGGAAAATTCCCTATGTGGTGAAGCTTAATCCGGATGAGGACAAGCAGAATGTTTTGTTGGCTGGAATGAGTGATAAGAAGATTGTTCAGTGGGATATGAATACTGGACAGATAACCCAGGAGTATGATCAGCATTTGGGGGCTGTGAACACCATCACCTTTGTTGATAACAACAGGAGATTTGTTACTTCTAGTGATGACAAGTCCCTCAGGGTGTGGGAATTTGGTATTCCTGTGGTGATAAAGTATATTAGTGAGCCACACATGCACTCCATGCCTTCCATTTCGCTTCACCCGAATGCTAATTGGCTTGCCGCACAGAGCTTGGATAACCAGATACTTATTTATAGCACAAGGGAGAAGTTCCAACTTAACAAGAAGAAGCGGTTTGCAGGACATATTGTGGCGGGATATGCCTGTCAGGTCAATTTTTCTCCGGATGGGCGATTTGTCATGTCAGGGGATGGTGAGGGGAAGTGTTGGTTCTGGGACTGGAAGAGCTGCAAGGTCTTCAGAACTCTCAAGTGTCATGAAGGGGTTTGCATTGGTTCTGCGTGGCATCCTTTGGAACAGAGCAAGGTAGCAACGTGTGGCTGGGATGGGATGATAAAGTATTGGTAAGTAAACCTCTAATGCTAAGCTGCATTTAATTACATAATCTAATATGGTGTTTCTTCAAATAAGCTTTGGTATTATAGTTGCTGAACTTTATCCTGGTTTCTCTGTTGCTAAAATGATATAGTTCAATGTTTACTTTGTCAAGCTAATGCTCAGATTATGTTTGTATTAGTAATATTTTAGGGTGAATTAAAATGTTTTTGATTTTAAGTTTTATTAATACGCTAATCCAAACATATATAGACCTTACATTGACTTTATTTCTACTTTTTCTTTTCTTTTGATACCTTCCCTTGTCTATAACATTTTATTATGGGGTCAGATTAGTTAGTATCAGTTCATTGGTATTATAGCCTATGAAAGGAGACATGGGAAGGTCTACGAGTTGAGTTTTGTGTAAGGCTCTAATTAAGTGAGGTCACTGAAGAAGGTTTTTTCTCTGTTCTTTTACCTTTGTAGTTGATTCTCTTCCATTGCTACATATCTACAACTGTTTGTCTGTCTGTAACCCCATGTACCTGTCTTGCGTCTGCTGTGTTATTCTTGAATTTCCATGGACGTGGGATATTCAGGTGCTAGTACACAAATGTCATCTAAGGTTGAACAAGTGTGACTAACAATCGAAAGTTCTCAATTTCCTTTTCCATGTATACTATTAAACCCTTTACCTGGTAACACACTCGTAGTAATTTAGCTATGCAGGTCTGTTAAGATCAACATCTGAATTTCCTTAACATTCTAAACCTGATGCTCGCAAACATTTTTTCCAAAAGCCTTAACGCAATACCATCTCTTCCTTCTAAATGAGAGAGCCACAGAGGGATCTATTCTACAATAATGAGCTATTGTAGACACTTTGGGATGTCTTCATCTCAGAGTTTATAAGAACAAAATATATGTTTTGGATGTCATAATAAGTAGCTGGAGGTGGGGGGTGACCTCTGAATTGAAATGTATTAACCTGAGGCATAAGTAGTTGTGAGAACTTTTGATGTCTTTTATTCTATATCAGCAAAGAGCCATCAGTATCAGAATCTATCCCAAATTTCTTTATGTCTTGCAAACCAGTTTGGAAGCAAGTTTATCTTGAAAAAATTTGCAATGTCCTTTATAAGTTTCAAAGCTAAGCTTCTGCAGACATTTATAGTATTTATGAACAACCTTTCTGAACTTTTGCTTGCCCTATGCACAAAATCTGTCGTGTTTTTGTGAGGCTGACATCTATTTTAAGAGAATAGTGAATAAATTTGGTCAACTGACTCTTGATGATCCTCATATTTGCAACCTCTAGCCTTTAGGAGCACAATCCTAGAGACTCAGCCCTTTGACGTTTACCTTTGTACTGTCTATTGTTTTCATTTTCTTTCTCTACCTTTCTTTTGTGCTGTCTCGTTTCATTGAATGTGAAAGACAGTCTGTCTGTGGCTGGCATAAATAACTTGTTTGAATCTTGAACAATATTCAGGGGAAAAAATGCCTTGGTTCTACTGAATCTTTATTAGGAATGAGAAGAATGTTATGATTATTAATCTAATAAACTCTTGTGGTGTGAATGGACTTAGGTTCCTAACCCTTTCAACATCTTCATAATGTTTGATGTTTTGATACGTTTGGATTATGAATGGTTGGTGATTTGGTTAAGTTTATATGATAATAAGAATGTTTTATAAGCTGCTGCTTTCTCATACACACACGGAGAGTTTACTTATATTTTTTTATTATATTAAATTTGATATAATGTGCGCTTCCCATCCATATTGCTATTTTCATCACAGTATGCAACCATGTTGTTAGCCATTGTTGCACCAGTTCAATATGTGTCACAAGTAATATTTTAGCTCAGTAGTTTTGAGTTATTTGACTCCTGTTTACTATTTTGTGATCAACCTGCATTCATTGGCTGTTCAGAGCCTTTATATCATAATAGAACCTGTTTATTTGTAAGATTGAAGATCGCCGATTTAAGACTGTTAAATACAAGTGTAATGTTATGAAATAGTCTAACCTTTTGATAGACATGATTTGGCAATAGAAATTTAGCATCATTTGATAACAGATTCAGTGTCTTCATCAGCTGTTCCTGTGTTCTGCTTAAATGAATAGCTAATAGTGGCAGCTATAAATATTTTGTAATATTTTTAAACCATGAAATTTGCACAACTTTATGTACGATTTAAACACCTTGTTCTTATCTCAGTAGTATTGTTGATCTTTTAATTGTACACACAATTCTCAAAATCTGTGCAGATTTCAAATTTATCAAATGTTTACTATCTTAGAAGATAACATAATATATATTTAAGTATGTTATTTGTTTGGGTTGTCTAACATGATACAACAAATATGCTGTGTAAGAAAATAGGATTTGATATTTTGATTCTGCTTTAATATACCTTCCTTGCTCTGAAATCAATAGAATTTAGCCATAATCTGTTAGGAACCAAGAATTGAAAAGAAAAAGAGAGATTTTTATTGAATAAGATGGAAATAATAAGATATAGGAGAGAAGTCTTTCCTACAAGGGTTGCTCAATTTACAATAGCAACAAATCTGCATCTCTCGTATCCTTCTTCCCCTATTTATACCTAACTAACACCTTTAACCAACAACTAACCCATTAATTTTCTAACTATCTTAAAAATCAACCAACATCTTTAACTGACTAACTAATCCATTAATATTCTAACTATCTTAAAAATCAACCTTGTCCTCAAGGTTAGAAATGGGAATGAGAACCCACTTGCCTCCATAGTCAAACTCATGTCCAGAGGCTTGGGTGGTGATGGAGCCAAGGATAGAGTCTGTATAATAATAATCACCAAGACTTTCTTTGACTTTCTTCCTTTTGTTTTTGGCACCATTGCCAAGCTTGTTGGCTGAATCTTCATCATGCTTCTTGAGCTAGTGTACTGCTAGGTCATCCAGCAGAAAATGGCCTGCAATCCACATTCTTCACAATCCACATTCTTCACAATCCACAGCCAGCAGATAAATTCATTTTTTATGTGTTTCTCCTTATTCATGAAAATATCAACTTCTTTCTTCATCACAACTTCAATCTTTGTTTTTCTTGCTAGTTTTCTTTCACCTTTTTTGGTTTCTTCTCCAGCACAAAGGGTGTGGTTCTTGATTACTGAACCTTCAAAAGTCGGTAATTCAACTTTATTTGCCCAGGAGCAAGGAAGAAAGTCATGTTCTTCCTCAAACCCACTATTCCCCCCTCTTCAGCAGATTTCTCACCTTTATTAACAGAATCCCCCTTAAAAGATTATGGTTTCTTGTTTTTCATCCATAATAGCAAATCTTTTATGTAAACCATAACAGTTTTTAATTTCTGCCAGTTGCAAGCCTTGCTCAGTGACAACTTTCTCCCATGCTCCCACCTGATTAGTCATCATGATTGGGGATGGGCAGGTCGGACCAATTTGCTAGGAATCAATAATTGAAAAGAAAAAGAAAAGAAATATTTTTATTTAATATGATAAAAAATAAAATAGAAGAGAAATCTCTCCTTCAACGGTTTCTCCTTCACAAAGGATTTTTCCTTTCTCAAAGAGCCAACGCCCAATTTATAGTAACAACAAATCCATATCTATCTTATAGTTCTCCTATTTATATCTAACACCTTAATATTCTAAGTATCTTATTAAATATCTCCTTCTCCTTGTACAGTAACGTAATCTTTTCTGATCAAATAACAGTGTATTTTGTCCAACACTTTCCGTACCTCTATCCTCAAATGGAATGTTGATGTATCTAAAATATTCTATTTGTTTATTATGTATACCATTTGGCAGTAGTTGCGTGCTCAAGGATTGATTTTTATCACATCTACTAATATCCATATTCTCAGTATCTACCATTATCAATTTTAACTCTAGTTTCCGAGTATCTGTTTGTTGAGGTTGATGTCTGTTTATGAAATTTGCAGGGACTAGTTTCTCCATAATGTTAAGCCAGTTACGGGAATTGGTTGGCAGAAACAGCACAGAGAAAGGCACTACTTGATAACAAAGGGAGAAGAAACATATTGAATTCACATGTCCATAGGTTTTCCTTGGTTAAAATTTCAATGGCTTTAATTGACTATTAGCATGAGATGTCTCTGCCACTAAGTGTTACGTGCTAATTGCAGTTGCAGTGTTGTAGTTACGGATCATAGAAAAGTTTTGCCATTTTTTTGGAGACTTTTGTATAATAGTCATATTTAATGAGATATTCTTCTGTGTGAAAATTTCCCTCCCATGGTGCAGTTTAATATAATTACATATTATTCTAGGAATATACGTACATTGTTGGGGGTTTTTGCCTACATGATATAGAAAATATGGGTTCAGCATGCTCTGGTATTTGGGCATATTTTATGATATGGGCAATGTCGAAAGTGGATTTTGAAGAGAACTTATTAAAATAGAATATGATATAACCATGTCACATACTATATTTTTTATTAATTTAATTTATGGTTTGTATGAAAAAAATTTGGCTTTTTTGTTTATAGAAAAATTATATAAACATGTACATTCATTCTTATACTTTTGTAATTATATGCAATTTGTTACATAATCATTATAAAGTATATTTTTTAAGTATTACATTAAATAATCTAAAATTGAATGTTGCACTGTTTTCTTAACATTGCGCTATTAAATCTAAACAAGATATAAAATTGTACAACTGAGATAGCAAAAAGTTTAATTAATTCAATTGAAAATATAATGAATAATTTGATTAATTCAATTGAAATACAAGGAACTAAAATGTAAAATTTAAAAATAAAAATATTTTTTAAAAAAATATTACAGCTTGGCTATATTGAAAATGAAAGTTAAGCTCTTGTGTGTGTATCAGTTTAACTTTTAACTTTCTTCTATTAAGTAATTTCTTACTAATTATTGGTCATCACCTTATCAATTCTAGAATAAGATTTATAATATAAGTAAATGCTAATGATATTATTATATGTTTATATTCTAAATTTGATTTATTTTAATTCACATAAATAAATTAATATATTGAATTATATAGTAATTACAGTGGCCATAATAAATAATTTTATGTTTAGCAAATTAATTAAGTGGTTTGATATGATATAGTTTGATTGAAATGAAATGGAAGAAAGTAAAAATTAGAATCACTAGATACAAAATATTTGGGAGATTTTTATTTGCCTTTTTGTATTTTGTTGTTGTATTTCAGTCATAAATTTGTTATATTACTTTAATGTATTTTCTGTTTTCATATATCTACGCCTGATGGAACAACAATTGTTATCCAAGTATTTAGAAACAGAAGACAAACTATGTCAAACATACCCAAAAAAATGTATAACTTTTTTGACATAAAAAAAATATGGAAGAAAGATTTTTTTTCAAAAACCCTTTTTTTTCAAATCGAACTGGAAAGGAAGGGAAGTGATTATTTTTCTAATTTATATATTAAAATAATTTTTAAATAAAAAGTTAAGTTAAAAATAAATTTTAATTATAATATAATATTTTTTATATAAGTTATTTATTTATTCCAAATAAAAATAATTTTAGAAGTGATTCCATTTACAAAATCACACACAACTATTTATTTATTTATTTTCGTAAGTTTCCATTTATCTAAATAAGAAAAAAAAATCTCCTACTTTCTTTCCTTACTCTTATTCACTCTCAGTTAAAGAAACCATTATATGTGCATTCTTAATTCTTAGTTATGATTTGGCTGCAGTAAGAGACTTGCCCATGTCTTTCAACAGGCATTGTTTTATATTTCTCCTTATTCCAAAAAACTAGTGGCTACCAAACTAAAACCATAACCAAAAAACCAAAATTGGAGCTAGCCTTCACTTCCCAAGGATCTAACCTGGTATTCAACTTCTATGTTTTGTTTATTCTTCCTTTATTTTGACCTTTTGTTGTTCATTTCATTGATGGGCATCTTAGTTTGCATCTTTATTTACTAGGTGTGAGAGCATGGCCTTTTTTACCCGTATAACTTTCTTGCTTTAAGCCGATTTTTTTGGTTCAGGAGATTTTTTTTTCACTTCCTAACATGTTTTCAGTGTCTGCCAAGCGTTTCCAGGGAAGAAGCACACGTATGAAAGTTGTCTGCTTGGAGAATTTCAGAATCCTCGTTGACCCGTATTGTAAGCATGGCTGGTGAAATAGAAACCCTAGAAGAGCCTGTAGTAAAGGAGGGATCTTTGGTTGTGGATGGAAAGGATCCAAAGGTGGGTTCTGATTTATGCATAGAATATGGTGTTTGCATTCGTGAGGGTGTTGCTGAACTTAATGATGATGTGGATTTTGATGGTTTGAATAAGGAGGGTAAAGGTGTGAATCCTACTGGTGTAGAAGCTGTTTTGGTTCTTGGTGAGGGTTCTCAAGTTGTGGGGTCCTTAGAAGAGGAGAATGAGAATGAGACTGCCGAATTCGGTGGAGATGATGCCTCTTTGAAAGCATTAGATGAACAGAAGAACATTGATGACAGTGAGGTAAATAAATCAGTGGAGAAAGAAGCAGTTAGCGATGTTATGGTTGAGTCTGATGACAGACAAAGCATTAAAGAGAATGGTGGCATTTCAGAGAAGGTTGATTCACATGGAGAGCAGGAAATTGAAGATGAAAATTTTGATGATGCTGAACGGCATAAAACAACAGTTAGAAAAGTCATAAAGCAGGTGTCAAATAAGAAGAGCTCAGGAATAATTTTTCAGGCAAGTTATCAGCTGCCAATAGACAAGGTAGGTGAGTTTTCTGTGTATGATTTGGTATGGGGCAAGGTGAGAAGCCATCCATGGTGGCCGGGGCAGATATTTGATCCCTCTGATTCAACTGTGGAGGCACAGAAGCATTTAAAAAAGGATCGCTATTTGGTTGCATATTTTGGGGATAGAACATTTGCCTGGAATGATTCGTCTCAGCTTAAGCCCTTTAGGACTAATTTCTCAAATATTGTAAAGCAGTGCAATTCAGATGCATTTCAGAATGCTGTAGATTGTGCTTTGGAAGAGTCCATGAGACGTGCAGAATTTGGGTTAGCATGTTCCTGCATACCTGAAGATACTCATGACAAGATTAAACTCCAGACTGTTGAAAACGCTGGCATTCAGCAAGAACTAAGTTTCATACGCAGAGTGGATCAATCTTTAAATGTTGACTCCTTTTCACCTGGGAATCTTTTGGAATACTTGAAAACTCTCTCCGAGTTTCCAACTGGTGGCTTTGATCGATTGGAGCTCTTAATTGCTAAGGCTCAGTTGCTTTCTTTCTACCGTTTAAAGGGTTACTCTTGCTTGCCTGAGTTACAATACTGTGGAGGTTTGGATAATCACACCGATGCGTTAATTAAGGATGCTGATAGAAGTTTGAGTGAAATTAATAAGCATGGAAGTCATTCGAGTAAAAAAGCTGGTGAAACTGGTGCTGGAAAAATGAAAACAACGAACAGCTCTAGTCACAAACGCAAGCATAATTTGAAAGATGGTATATATCAAGAAAAGAAGAAAAGAAGCTTGTCTGAATCAGCCGGTGGGACTTCAGATTCTACACATGATGATTATCACTCAAGTGATGCCACTGAAAATGTGATTTGTCCTGCCTCTTCCAAGAAAAAGAAGACTATTGATCATTGTGCTGGTATTTCAAGGATGAGAGACCGGAGAAAAACAATTTCCCTTGCCAAAGTTTCTAATACCACAAAGCAATCATTTAAAATTGGTGAACGTATTCTAAGGGTTGCTAATCAACTTACTGGACCACCCTCTACATTGAAGTGTTCCGGAGACAGGTCTCAAATGGAAGGTGGTTGTGCGGAAGGTTTTTCGAGAAATGGATTTGATGTCTTCTCCTCTGATTCTGAGAAGACTCAGAAGTCAAGCTTGATTGTTCCAGTGGAATATTCATCACTAGATGATTTGCTACATTTACTTCAGTGGGTAGCACATGAACCCCTGGGAGATTATAGTTCCTTGAATGTTATAGTGAGCTTCTTCTCTGATTTCAGGAATTCAATAATTGTGGCCAATGATTCTGGAAAAGAAATTTCGCCTGCAGAGAAAGCTGGTAGTAAAAGGAAGAAACAACCTGTGGGTGGATCAGGTGAAAGGACTGAGATGGGCATCCAGATTGGTTCTGAAAAACAACAGTCAGTGAAAAACAGCAGAAGAGACTATCAACACGCCCCTGCTGAGCCGGAAACGCCTATTATAGTTTACACTCGTAGGTCCTATTCTAGGAAACAATTGTCTGACAACAATCATCTTGCGGTTCCCGAAAAGCCTTCTGGTTGTGTAGATGAGAATTCCCCAGCTGAACTTATTTTGAACTTTGCTGAGCTGGATTCTGTTCCCTCAGAAATGAGACTGAATAAGATTTTTAGGCGATTTGGACCTCTAAATGAATCTGAGACAGAAGTTGACAGAGGGAGCAGCCGGGCTAGAGTGGTTTTTCTGAAGTGTGCGGATGCAGAGACTGCTTTCAGCAGGGCTGAAAATTTCAACATACTTGGATCAATTCTCGTAAATTACAAGCTTAACTATACTCCAAGTACATTATTCAAAGCTTCATCTTTTGCCACAACTCTGGACCAGGATATGCATATTGATCTCTCCAATTCTGAACATAATACAGTCTAATTGTTTGGTAAGTAACTTTTTGCTATTGCATATGCAATCTTTGGTAATTTTGATTGGTGCACGCTTGTCCTATGATGAATGAGATAATAACTGCATACTATCCTAATGGACGATGCAGTAGCATCAATAGAGCATATCTTAAAGATAAAATTATCTTACTTATTTTCCTTCCTAGTTTTGAGTTGAGACTAATTGAATTAGTACCTAATGTTTTTAAGGAAGCATGTCAGCTGACAAACACTACAGAACAGGGAAGATAAGGAGGAGGATGTTAACAAACATTCAGTTTTCAATCAGGCATTTCAAGTCTAAAAAAGGAAAATAATTCGCACTTTTGCGGCAACAATCTTGAGACTGCTGAAGAAAAAATATTGAAGAAAACAAGGGTATTACTTGGACAAATTTGATAATTGATTTAGGTATTGTGATACCAATGCATCCTCTGTTAGCTGAGCTCTATTTACCTAGATAATGTGTCATTACAAAATGAAAGTTTTAAGTCTGGGAGCAGTAGCATCAAAAACATTAGATAGATCCATTTTGACATTCAATTGTATATTGTTGATAAGTAGTCCAGTTTCTGCGGTTGAAACAGGAATCTGATCTCATATCTTCCTTGGTTTAGCTAGTTTGGGGCCTCCTAAATTAAATGTCACTGTAGAGTATAGAGTTGAAAATACTTATACTTCGGTTTTCCTAGGATTCTTTGTGTTGTGTACTTGGCATCTTTTGTTTCATTTGGCTCAATTTGGTCATTTACTTCAAATGTGATTGTTTTGAGCACCAACAGTAGATTCTGATAAGAACAGACCATGGCATATATTTTGGCGAATTTGCCATATTCTATTATGGAAGACACAATGGAATCTGGTAAGGTAGATTCAGAATAATTGTTTACATAATATTCTTTTCCAAAGAAATTATTCATTGAAGTAGTTAATTATTGTCACTAATCCTTGTTGGGCTAAGAAGGCTACTCATCCAGCACCTCTGGGTGCTTCCTAGGAGCTTGCCCATGCTATGCTTGCCAAGGACTGTTTTATGACTGGAGGCTCCTGCATCGAACAGGATTACTTCATAACCAAGCTCGACTATACTTGTGCTGATTCACTCACATCAAGATGGTGACTTTAGCTGCATTTGAGTCCTATAAATAGATCATATGCAAAGACACTAGGAAAGCACATATCTCAGTACACTATTACTCTGCTAACTGAGTTGTCAAATTGATTTTGCAGGTTAGACCAGTAGATTTCTCCTTACCTCAAAGAGAAGCAAATATAGTAAGTATACCAAACATAAATTACATTTGCAATTGCAGGGAGTGCTGAAAATAACAGCACATACATAACTGAATAATACTGCTGAACCAATTTATTGCTAAATAACTGCCATAGTATAAGAAAATCTTTGGAGAACTTGGTGATGTTTCGAATAAATTTGCATATAAAACTCTTGTTTATACAAAACTGAGTTTCCAATTAAAATTTTAATGTGCAGACATACTTACGAGGTAGCTTACACATCATAAAATTGAGATTCTACAAATTTGAAGCGTGTCAAATTGAAAACCCAACATAGTGTCGGTAGATAACAAAAAGAAGTTTTGAAGAACTAATATAGTGAGCAAAATTATAGAAACTATTATGATGACTTGTGTAACTTTGAAGGAGTGAATTTAGGGTTTAGTCTTATTGCATGTTAGTTTTTCATGATTTTCCTGGGTCTTGTATCCTTTAGTATGTGGAGAAAGCAGTTGATTTAGCCAAACTAATTAGCAAAATGTTATTTGTGTTGTGTTCAAAAAAATTTATGATTAAGGGTGTGAACTTCCTCGTGTCCTGCAAATGGAAAACTAAACACGCAGTATAATGTTCAGAAAATATGCAGTGAGGCGTATTGGATTTACTATTCTTGTGGGACACTTACTTTAATGTAAGATATAATCATACACACAATTAGATTGTTCGAGTAAAATTAAGTTTGATTATAGTGGAAAGATAAAAAATAGTTTATTAAAAAATAATTCTTCTATTAGTTAGTATTATAGATTAATACATTTGGGATTATCGTAAAATTTTAAAAAATATTTTCAATAATTGTAATTTTGCTATCCATGACCAAATGGTGACAGAGATCGTAAAAATATGGTCTTCCATAGGAACAAAAAGGATTTAATCCATTCTAAATAGTTTAATGACGTTTTTTTTACCCACAGATATTTTTATTAGTTTTAATTCTTGGCAAAGTCACATCCAAAAAATTTAAGAAAAATATATTTTGTTTAGTATTATTTATTAAATTTGTAGAAATTAAATATACTTTTATAAAAAATTAACAAGAAATACGTTTTAGATCAATATATTTATAAAAAGGATTGGAAGGAATGTTTTTTACAGCAGCGAGATGTACTAATTATTAGGGTTATGATGGTAGATTAAAAACTTGGCAGTTAAGATGCAACGAATTACGTATCAGTATGTTATTTTTTAATTATTGGAATTAAAATTATTAATTTTTAAATCAATGTTATAATATTAACTGTTTTTTTTCTTTTGGTTAAAGATTTTTTTGATGAATTTTGGTCAAAGTTATAACTAAACATTTTGGCTTTAAAAACATACTATGGCCTGAAGCCGAATCACCGCAAGTAACTAATTCTCATAACTGTATGCATAGAAATAGAAATATATCCATTCGCACAGAAAATTATTTAAAAAAAATAATAATTTATGCAGCATCACTTGAACAACAACAGTGAAGCTGCGAACCCTTTCTATGACATTTGTATTTTCGCAAGTGAAGATTTTTTTAAAATGATGAATGAAGAGAGAAGCAAAGAAAAAAGAACTAGAGGGTCTGGTCTGCTTATATTATATAATATCAAGAAAACACTTCTGACCATGACAAGCTACATGGTGAATCACATGCATAACCCCACCCCAACACACGTTTTTCCCTTCAGTTGGTGATGCAGTTAAATATGACATGTGTTAATAGAAATCTACATTAGTGACGTAACAAAATTCTGACATTCAAGCCTTCTACACGAGAACCTAAGTTTTTATCATTACACCATTCTTTCCATCCATGTCATGCGTACAAGCATTCGAGTGAAATAAAAAAGATGCGTGGAGACTATTCATGGCTTTGCATTGAAGGCAAAACCATATGTTGTGGTTGCACCTGAAAATCCCCACAGATTTAAGAAATGTCAAACAGAGAAGCAGGTAGAACAAATGTCAACAACTCATAGCAAAGAAATCACACTTCATACACTTGAACAAGTATTTGAATTCCAATGTATGCCCAGCCAATCTTAAATGTTAAAAACAGTTATCAACAAAAGAAGTCACATTTGATCTTCAAAGAACGAAGACTTTAGGGATGAAGCATGCAAATAGAAATAAAAAAATACTGAGCTATCGAATCTTGCCGTTATGAATTATATTTTGGCTTGTGTGGACAACTATAATCCTAGACTTTAGCTGAAGGAGAATATTAAGACAAGTATTGAAGTAGTTCCCAAGTGATTTCCTATTTAGGCACCACAGGAAACCTGATCGAAATACCAATGCCTAGTATATAATGGTGAAAGGCTAACTATGTCTTGCCCCTATGTTTGAACGTGAGACAACTTTAGAAAAGAACCATCTTATCACCTAACCTTCTTTTTGTCAGAGACCCCAATGAGTCCATCCCATATTTTATTTATAGAAAGGTAAAGAATTATTATATTTTTCTACTTTTTACACAGAGTACCTGAAAGTTTAGGACAGTCATCACTCAACCCAGTAAATAACTTGTAGTGGACAGATCTAGGGGTTTTCGCTGAGAATGGAGCGAGTAACCATGTGCGTGGAACTTACTATCATATTCGATGAGGAGAAGTGGAGAAACAATAACTAATAGAGAAGAGAGAAGATTGGAAAAGATGGAGAGATCGGGGATATTAGAACAGAGGGAGAATAGAAAGCTATAACTAAATCAATCCTAAATCTTAAGTTTGCAAATCAATGTACATAGTAACATAGCCAAGAAGTCCAATTGTTAAATAGAAAGCTATAACTAAATGGAACTCTCAAATCCCTGGAACAACTAGGATAACTGCACATTTTCCTCGACCGACCAATTCTTTCTTGACAAAAAAATCACGAGGTGTGTACAACCTCTAATCAATTTTTTTTTTCTCATACACATGACCAATAATCAACATATTCACACCTCCCTACCCACTGCGTTGGGCATTGTTTGTACCAAGAACCAAGCTTATAATGAATCATAATCCTAATGTTCCTTTAGCATACAGCATTTTTCCTGCTACGATTGCCATCAGTGCAGAATGCTAGCACCTTGAAAAGGCTTAATATAATTTCAAACAAATTGTCTAAAGAGAAATCAGTAATTCTAACAGACTCTCCAAACCTAGGATTTAAACTTTAATTCACTAAAAAAAGAAATTGCAATATCACTAGCATTGGTCTGAAATAACATTGGCTAGTTTCAACAAAATGCCTAAAATGTTTTAACCCAACAAAGTACTAATTTATAAATAAATGCCGACTAGGAAAAAACAAATCCCAAGCCACACAAGATATACTATGAAATTTGATCAGCTTTAAATCTTTCTAATGACAATTACTTAAAAAACAGTCTGGTGACAAACATGGTGAACATTTACCAGAAGAATGTATACAAAAAATTAAAGGTTCTTGAAAATTAATTTAATTAGAGGTCACAATTGAAACGAAAATTCCATCATAATGCCATTTTAGAGGACTACAAGCAAGCGACAACACTGTAGTATCCCAAAGTGGTTGAAGCCTTGAAGGCTAAGGAAATTATCATTGCACAATTTTTTCTTCTCTGGGTTAGAAGTTTTCATCGAAGAGAAGAGGGGTTACACAACTAGAGAATGGATACGGTATCATCTTGAACAAAAAAAAATGTTTTCCCGAACTTAAAGTTGTCTCCATAAAAATAAAGGAAATTGATTCTCTCTGCAACAAAATTTTAAAAAAAAAAAAAATAGTAACTCCCTTTTAAAGAACAAGAGCAGAACACAAGAGAATTCATAAGATTTTATAGTTTTTTGCCTCTTTGCATGTTTAAAACATTGTATTTTAAGGGGATTTTTCAAAAATGAAGAGGGATTGGGTAGCTTTATGCCATTGATGTGTTTTCATTATTCTTATTTGTTTTTTCTTTTTTTAATTATTTTACGGAGTATGTCTTACCAATCAAATGCATTGTAATTTTCTTCTTTCTCTATCAATGATTTTTCTATCATCTAAAAACAAACAAACAAACTTGTAAAACCACTTTATCTCTTTGCAAATAGAACATAGAATGTGTGTAACTGACTTGAATATCACATTCTTATTACATCCAGAGCTTGGGGAAATTAACCCTAACATCCCATTAATTTGGCATATTGTCGGCAGTGATTAAGCAAATACCTATTACATATGGAAACAAGGTTGTAAACAAGGAGGTTTCCGAAGGAAAGTGTATAAAAACCACTAATAAATATTTTAATTCTAATATAGATCAAGTGCCAGGGCACCTTAACTACATACCACAAGCCCAGCAGCAAAACAAAATACATTATATATCTATATTCCTAACATACTGACATTAGTAATTGAAGAGGGTCATAATATTGATGAAATGAAATTTGAGTATAGTCTTTATCCAGTGTAAGAAGAAATTATAAGGAAACAGGTACAAGAATGGATGAAACAAACGCCAGAGACCAAAAAACATCCAACAAGGAGAAGAACATTGAGACACTTTTGTTTTATGAGCGATTCAAAAAAGCTTTTTTATTCATGGGGATTGAAACGGGTGGGAAAAGGAACCCAAAACTAAACAAAAGAATGAACACAAACCTGTTGGAGTGAACCTCTTAATAGCTAGACAGCTTAGTTAAAGTACCAATTTGAAAATCAATTAAATATCCGGAAATGTGAAACCTCTCTCCATTAATCTTCAAAGTGAGTGTGCTTTTCTGAAGCAAAAAGTTTCCAATAAAATTGTAACCCAATTTAGAAATGTTAAAAGCTCCCTCTAAATCATATGTTTTGAAAAGACAACCTAATCTGTATGCTTAAGACACCAAGTATTCATGGAATAAAACTAACAATTTCAAATATATTGATCAGATCTAAATCCAAACCCACAAGTTTAATTTAAAAAATCAAGAAATCAGAATATAAACACTGAGCTTTGCTAGTGAATATCATTCGTTCCTCCTCTTCAAAGAAATCAGAATCAATACAGCAAACAAGGGTAGAGGTTATGATACACCTATACTTCAATTTGCTTCACATATCCATATTTGACACCGATATTTTTGGATACTTCACTAATATGTATCGATAAAGTGTACAAACTTTTTAAAGTGTCTTATAAAACACCAAAGCAAGTACATATAACATTGTCCCTAGATGAATAAAAAGTGGAAATTGTTCTCTTTATGAATGATTTCAAAGAAGAAATGAAATGGATAGTATTGTTCCTATATGTAAATAATTGAAAGTAATTTATAATGACAATGAGATACAATTTTTTTGCTTTTAGTAATGTCCAAGAAGTATGTTTTTTAATTTGAATTTGCGGAATTGAAATTATATATTATTATTTTATGAATTTTTATATATTTCTAAACATGTATTTCATACATATAATATATTATATATTTTTAAAATAATTGTATTGCCGTATTGTATATGTGCATCATAGGGTAGAGGGTATTCAGCCAATAAAAAGCCTACACAATATTCAATTTTGCTCTTTTTTAATAAGAATATGTTTATTTTTCTATCTCCATAATTGGGTTTGCAAGTGTTTGCTAAAAAATTGAGCATTCATGCGTTCAAGATAGAAGGAGAAAGAAAGAACATTACCTGCAAACTAATATAGTTCAGTGAGCCCTGATGAACAAGCTGCCATAGACATTTAACCAAAAGCATGCAATGAACCAAATCATATTTCCATAGACAAAATATCACAAGAGTAATAATTGTTAAACTAAAAACAAAAGTCCAAAAAGGTTAAGCAACCACACCTGAGAATTTTGACCTGCAAGGCCAACTTGATCTGGTCTAGCAGATCCATCACCACCTCTTGCAGATCCTTTGGTGTCACCCTATAAGAATTTGTGTCCGCAAACATTAAAATTTCCATAGGAAAAAATAGTCCAAGATAAATAACAAATAACATAATTAACCCAAGAGGAGGGCTAACTAACCTCCGCCTGTGATATTGTGCACATTCCAAAGTCACCAACCAAACAAAAAGGAAAAAGAAAAAGTCAGTTAATTATAATGTCATAAGCAACATTATCAAAACACCATCATTTAAACGAAGGGGATGGAAGAGAACTTTAAGGATCTTTTCCTTGAAAAAGTTCACCCTGCACCTAGCTCGTCCAAACAAAAACTAATCCACACCACAAGATGCAAAGGGAAATGAAAACTGGGATGAATAATTCATATTCAGCACTTGCATTAGACAACGATTTAATTAGATGACTCCAATTGTCTCCTCAAGTTTCAATAGTGTGTGTGTATCCCAGTGTCGTATTTGTATATCAACTAAAAACAAAAAAAGAAATGACAGAATATTTTATATATATGAGCAAATAATTATCAAGATAGCGCGAACACTGCAAACGGATAAAAACTAAGAACCCTCGAAAAACTATAAGAAAAAAAGAATACCTCTCTGTACCTTGCCAGGTACACCTTAAGCGGCTCTATGTAGTCTTCAAAACCTAAAGTGGCCATTGCCCATAACAAATCGTCTCCATTAATAGTCTTTCTCTTCTCTTTCTGACATTTCTCACTCGCCCTTCATGGAATTCAGTAACCAAAAAACCTCAGAAACCCCCAATTGCTAAAAGAGATTAAAAAAAAAAACTGAAAAGAAATAATTCTGAGCAACAAAATGTTTGATAAATAATGTTGAGCAAACATTCTGAGAAACCCCAATTGGCAAAAGAAAAGAAAACAAGAAACATGAACTGAAAGTTGTGTTATGTATAGTTGCGAACTAACTCGCTGGTAATGAAGCTGATGAACTCAGAAACACACTCTTGCATGGTATCTTTGGCGTCCTTAGCAATCTTGCCGTTGGGAGGAAGACCCTTCTTCATGATGCGGCTGATGTTGGCAATAGGAAGGTAGCGGTCCTGCTCCCTGGCCCCAGAGGAGGAACCGCGCGGGCTCTGCTCGCCCCCACTCTCGTGACTCGGGCTGGCTGGCGCATCCGACATCTCACAAACCCTACAAAACGCAATGATGAGAAACGGAGAAGGAAAAACGCAGAGTGTGTGTGTGGGTGTTTGTTTATAGAGATGGATGTGGGAAAGGATTATTGATTGGTGATGGAAAGTGAAGGATGGGTGAGATCCCAAATGTGACATGGGTGGACGATGTTTAACAGAGGCAAGTTAAATTATTACCGGTGTGGGAGTGAGAGAGGAAGAAGGAGAATGAGAAATGGTTGTGCTTTTTGTATTTGGCGCGAGAAGGAACGCGATGATTGGTGGAATCGCCTTACAAAAACAAACTTATGCAGACAATAAGACACACACACACAGAACAAAGAAGATACTGTTTTTCACTATTTTTACCTACCTTCAATATTCACCCTTCATCTTCTTTCTTTTTTCTTCTTTTCAACAACACTCTTCTGTCAACAATTCATTCACACCATAATAATTCACCCCTCACCTTTTATAATTTACACATCATTTCTACCTTTAATATAATCCAATAATTTGTTTTTTCGGATATCAAAATTAACTATTATTACTATTTGTGGCTTTTTTTTTTATATTGTTTGAAAAGAGGGTTATGTATTAATTGTTTGTTATATCTGAAATTATGGTGTTGGTAGTGGGAAGGGTGTTGAGATTTTCAAAATCATAGGAGTGTGAAGATCTAATATAATATAATATAATATAAAATCTCTTTTTAATCTATTTTTGCATATTTGTCTTATAGCCAAGAAATCTTTCTAATATCTTAATACTGGCTTCTCAAGGCACAAATGAGCAGTGACTAGGACAAATTCAGTCAAATTTCTTTAAACAACTTAGAAATGTTTTTCATCTATTATCATTACAAATGTGTTGTTAGTATATGGTCTCATGCACAATTTGGGTTCAACTTTGTCACAACAAATATTTCACCTAAATGATTGTTTGATATGTTATTAAAAAATAATTGGTATTTTTAAATTGTTATCACACTTATTAATTGAATTATGTGATATATGTACAAATTGTTTTGTGTTTTTTACAATTTAAAGAATTATATTTTGCTGGATTATTCATTAATTATAATCAATTATTTCAAGTTATAATAAATTATAATCATGTTTTTTATAATTTATAAACTTGCATAAATAATTGATTAATATAAAATAATTATCTTTTTTAAATCACTCACTCTCTAGTGTTTTTTTTTTTTATATTTGACATTTGGACATATCAACAATTATCATTCATATTTTTTTTTTACAATTAGTATTTTCATATATATATATATATATATTTTGATTGGATCCATTGGTAAAAAGAAAAGGAAAAATATTTTTCTTTTAGAATAATAAAAAGGAAAGTATTCAATTGGAACATGAAAATATGACTGAATTGATCTAGAGTTACTCTTCGAAACGAAATAAAAAAAAGGGGAGAGATTCTCAAACCGAACTAAGAAACAGATCTAATGTAAAATGGCAGTAAAATTGACTTATTTGTTAATATAGAAGATTAAGGAAGCACCACATATTGTTGGTGTGACAACAAATTCTAATTATGATGTTGAATAGTCTTGTTTCTTTTGCTTTAGTTGTATTATTTTATTGTTTTTATTTTACTGTTGGTATTAATTGTTATTATTCCAACGTTTTTTAAAATTTAAAATTAAATAAAATACAATTTAACCTTTCTTTTTTTTCATTCTTTTTTTAGTTACTTAGAGTTATTGTAATTGAATAATTTAAGAATATAGTAGAATAATTTAATTAAGGTTTAGATTGGTGTAGATTCTTGTGAAATCGAACCATTATAAAAATATATGTGTATCTTTCTTTTCATTTTGATTGTTTTTCGTAAATATTATTATTTGGGTTATACTTTTTTTTTACAATATTAATATACAACGACTCTAGAAAAACGGTTACTATTATAATACACAGTACACAACAGTAATATGCATTAACTAATAAGAACATACATATTGTATATAATACACATCTAGTACCAAAAGAATCCCTACTAGTATGAGATTCAATTAGGGATACAAAATTATATATGTATAGTATTACAATACTATTGATGAGAGTCAAGTAAAGGAGGTTTTTATTAATGAAGGAAGAGGCAATTCACCATCACACTTGAAGTTCTTTCTTCTAGTCTTCTCAAAATTAAAAGAAGACATAAAATAAAGAGAGGCCCAAGCCCAAGTCCATCCTATGAAGGGCAAGGCCAAGTTTTAAATAATAAAGAATATTGTTTGAAGGTGCTTAGAG
>Ga0123342_1002743_pt1 | contig 28974 bp, 16 predicted proteins | sample Turbeawhitnodule_FD_89960 | JGI IMG/M metagenome (GOLD analysis project Ga0123342, IMG submission 89960) | Root nodule microbial communities of legume samples collected from Mexico - Turtle bean Mexico white nodule | ecosystem: Host-associated > Plants > Roots > Nodule | place: Mexico: Nepantla... | reverse complement strand
AAATGTAAAAAGGTATAAATTCATAAATTAGGGATTATTTTATATGTAAATTAGCAATAAATCCTCATAAGTGCCTATATTTTAATATGAAATATTACTGAAATTAGACACTTATCAAACACCAAGGGAATTAGGTGCAAAAAATTTAAATCAAGATCAAAACTAGCACTGAAACAGGATTTCACACAAAAAAACATTTTGTCTTTTGAAATTTATATTTTTTTTTGAAGTTGAAACTAGGACGTGCCTTTTTTTTACTGAGGTTTGGTAACATGTAAATGGTGTTACACAAAAAATTTTAGAAACTTTGGATATGAACCGTGGTCAAAATAAATTTCGCAAATCAGATTGCAAGTATGGAATTATGGAAAAACTGGCAGAAAACTCCTAAAGGAAGCAAAGGATGACAAAACCGCAACGAAACAGTAGAAATGTTGCAAGAAACGTACCAAAGAACGAAGAGTAAGTGAGGATACTCATACTAGGGTACACAAAGCAAATCACACCAAAACTAAAACAAAACAACAACAAAACTTTAATCAAACAGGTTGTGTGCATGTATAGAAAAACTCACACAGTGATCATACAACAACAACAAAAAATGAATGGTGACAAGATTAAGCAAAAATGTAATGTGACAATTGACATGCAATGATTGAAACCTAAACAACACCTAAAAGAAGACAAATATGGGATTAAACACACGAAACAACAAGAAACACAAGCAGAATCAAGAAAAACAACAAGAACACCCTTGGTTTGACAAGTTATGGTGCGAACAGTGTATGAAATATTTGGCACAAAATAAAACCTAACAAAAATCAAGATAAACCTAGATAATCACATACAAGACATATCAAACAGTAAAAGTGGAAAGAAAACAACAAAAGAACGGATTAAACGCAAGAAAACAGTAAGAACTTATAACAATAGAGAGGTTTGAAAGCGAAAAGTGTTTGATGAATGTTCCAAAGCAAATTAACCCTTTAAATTGTATAAAAGGGATATTAAACGATAAAACATCCAAGAAAACACAGAATTCACCGATTAAAATGAAGAAAACAACAAGAACCAGTAAAAACAGTAAAGAATACAGACGTTGTGCAGCGGAACTGAATGAAAAAATGTTTGATGAATGTGTGAACGAAATAATTGGTGAAAACTGAATTTAATCGATGGAAACAAGATTTAAAAGGTGGAAACACAAGAATGATGGAAAATCAACCAAGAACAAGTATGAACCATGAAGAACAACGCTTGACAGAATTTTTTTTTTAGAAAATTGACTTAGCTTGGTCGAAGGATTTGAGATGCTCTGATCCACCTGATGTGAATCATGGTTCATACTTGTGGAAGTGAGGAATGAGAGGCAGCGGAAGACATGATTGAAGTGTGAAGGAAACCGAATAGATGAATATGTGTTGGCAATGGTGTATGCATGAAGAGGAAGTTGGTGAGGTCAACCTTCCAAGAGTTTACTAGGCCTTCTAGGCTTACAAACAAGAAGATATTTGAGAGAGAATGATTTCTGAATTCAGAAAACTTAATTCACAATAATATCAAATCTAATTACAAAATGTGTATGCAAGCTATTTATATAAGATAAGAAATAGCTTGCTCCTTAAGCTATTCTAACCCTTATGTAATGTTTATACATTTGTATTTGCATCGAATATAAGGGAACACATAAGCAGAATCTTTTGCCTAGAACCTCCTTTCTCTATTCTTCTAGTCATAGCTCGAGTCAAGAGACCTATGTGTATATTAGTAGATGGGACTCCATCAACTAGGCTATAACTTTTTCAAATGGTTAATATAAGTGCCTAATTTCAATAATATTTCATATTAAAATATAGGCACTTATGAGTATTAATTTCTAATTTACATATAAAATAATCCTTAATTTATGAATTTATACTTTTTTACATTTTTTATGATCTTTATTTGAATAAGAGCATTTTATTCCCAAAATTGTTGTTAATTGCAAGTTTTTAGGGAAAAATGGAGATTTGGATTAAAGATGAATGATTTGAGCTAAAAAGAGAAAGTTGGACGGTCTCAGAATGCATAAAAGCGCCGAAAACCCAACTTTGCAACAGGGATTCTCGCTCAAGCAACATTTTCGGAAATCACCGCCTTTCTCGCTCAAGCAAGAATGTGTTACACAAATTGGGCTATTTTTATGTTTTATCAAGAAGTCAATTAGCGCGACAGAAGAAGTCACCTAAGCCTAGTAAATTAGGTTAAATAAGGGACGAGAGGCATAACCCTAGTGCGCAAGATTTTAGTTATTTACTACTTTATATTCTAAATTAGTTTGTATTAGTCTTTTCGAAACTAATTTAGAATATAAAATATTAGTAGCTAAAATCTCGGTATCTAATTTAGATACCAATTTATAAACTATTTTATAAATTTTTATTAATAATAAAAATCATTTTATATATCAATAATTTTTAATCTTTAAAATAATATTTAATGAAGTCAATATAGTGACTAATTACTTTTTATTTTTAATTTGGTGATTATTTAATGATTTTATTATAGTGTAGACGGTGAAAAATATAATAGTTGTATCTGACTATTGATAATATATTATGATGAAAGGTGTTGATATTATACTTTGTACCTTTAATTTAATGTGAGATTAATTCAAGTTTGTAATAACTTTTCACAAAAGTAGTTTAAAAATAGACATAAAAGTTTTATATTTTATTTTTTCTATGATTGTGGAAAACTTTATGTAAAGTTATGAGCCAAATGTTCCTTATATATATGGTTGATTTTTAGTTTTCAATTAAATATTAATTTTTATTCATATATTAACAATAAGTTATATTAATATTTATGTACATATTTTTTTATGTTTTCTACTGTCGTATATCAACATTTATATTTATAATAGAAAAATATATTATTTTTCTGAGACTCATTTTTATTAATAATATATTAATAGCTTTTTATAATTTGTGTAAAAAAAATAGTTAAAGTATGAGTATTTATAAAGACAGCACTTCTGTTTGAATCTGTGGAATGGGGGGTGGTTAAAGTTTATGATGTTCCACTTGTGAGTTGGGTCTTTTCTTTTGCTTTTTAGAAAAAATGAAAGAAGGCAAATTTCCACCACTCGGGTCGCTCCCATAATGAGAACCCAAACCTGAGTATGCAATATCTACAATGGGCACAAACTCATTATCAGTAAAACTAGATAAAACTAGGGCCACTATTTTCATGTTTCTTTTTTATATTTTTATTATATGAATTTATCATCATTTATTTTATATGTAAACTTTTTGTTAATATTAATAGATATTGTAGTACTTTTTCAAAACTTCAATTTAATGATATATTTTGTTTAGATTTAAATGTTAAGAATCCATAAAATGATATTTTATTTCATGATTAAGATGAATATATGAGAAGAATTGGCACCGCGAAAAGTTGGTAAACGTATGTACTTGTCTGCAGCGTGTTACACTTTATCGAAGAATGAGAAAACAAGTTTTTGTGAATGTCTTAAAGGTGTCAAGGTACACAAGGATATTCTTCAAATTTTAAGAGTCTTGTATCTATGCATGATTTGAAACTAATTGTTTTAAAGTCTCATGATTGTCACGTTCTAATGCAACAATTACTACCAGCGGTTATTCGTAGAATCTTGCCAAAAAATTGTTAGACATACAATAACTCAACTATGTTCATTTTTCAATTCGATATGTAGTAAAAAAAATTGACCCTCAAGAGTTAGATGAACTTAAAGAAGAAATTATTGTTATGTTGTGTCAACTCGAGATGTTTTTCCTCCATCATTTTTTGATATCATGGTGCATTTGGTTGTTCATCTTGTAAGAGAAATCAGATTCTGTGGACCAATTTATATGCAATGGATGTATCCATTTGAACGATACATGAAGATTTTGAAGGGATATGTGAAGAATCAATGTTGTCCGGAAGCTTCCATTATTGAGAGATACATTTCAGAGGAAGCTATTGAGTTCTATTCCGAGTACATGTTAATAGAAAAATCTATAGCAGTTCCTCAAACATGTTGGCACTCTCATAGATTGATGAGTAAATCTTCAAAAGGTGTACATGTCATAAGTAAATCTAAAGAAGAGGTTCTGCAAACACATTTGTATATCCTAAATAACACTAATAAGGTGTTACCGTACATAGTTGCACAAAAGACATTGTTAAATACAAGAATCCAAGACAATCAAGAAAATGGGTGTTAATCGAGCATAACAAAACTTTCATGCCATGGTTTAAGCAACAAACCATGAATGATCCATCAGCATATGAAACATTAACATGACTTGCAAACAGTCTAAAGTTTGATGTTTTATGTTGTTCTAGCTATAAAGTAAATGATTGTTTGTTTTACACAAAGTTTCGAGACGATAAAAGTACAATGAAAAATAGTGGAGTCACTTTGGAGGCAGAGTCCATGAAGTTTTCAACTTCAAAAGATCAAAATCCTGTTGTGGGATCAATATCTTATTATGGTGTCATAGTAGAGATTTGGGAGGTTAATTATACCAAGTTTTTTTGTACCTAGTTCAAATGCAAGTGGGTTAACAATAAGACTGGTGTGAAAGATGATGAATTAGGAATAACTTTGGTTGACTTTCGAAAGATAGGTTATCATGAGAAACCATTCATAATGGCATATCAAGCTTCCCAAGTTTTCTATATCCAAGACCCTACGTCTGAAAATAGGTTTGTTGTGGTACATGAAAAAAAAACATAATGACCTAGAAGATGAAGAACTAAATAATGACATTTGTCATATTCAATAACTTAAGAGATGGACGATCAATAAAGAGTACGAAGATGTTGTCGATGTTGTACATGCTACTCAAAATGATCATGAAGAAGGAATATATATTTGTATGTCTATGTGTTTCAAGTTTATTTTTACACTATATAATTGTTATTATGTTTTATATTCTTAATACTAATCATATTGATAAGTGTTCATATTTCAGTAATATTTCACATTAAAATACAGACACTTATATATATTTATTGATAAAATAACTATAATTTAACCCCTAATTTATGAATTTAAACCTTTTTACGTATTTTGTGATTATAATGTGAATAAGAACGATTTATTTCCAAATTTATGTTAATTTTAAGATTCTAGCGAAAAATGGAGATGAAAGGGCAAAAGGAGAATATACAAGATAAAAGGGGAAAGTTGGAAAGCTCCAACACTCACCCAATCTCGCCCAAGCGTGATCATTCCAAAGGCGTTGGAGTTGTTTTCATCCTACTCGCTCAGGCGTGATCATTCCAGAGACATTGGGCTTGTTTTCGTCCAACTCACCCAGACGAGCCCAATCATGTCCAGGCGAAAAGTCACTTAGCCCAAGCTCAACTAGGTTAAATATAAGGTGTGGGGGACAACCCTAAACATCATTAAGGGAATAAGAGGTGATAGAAAACCCTAAAGGAGACAGCCGCTAAGGAGAAACATCTTGGATCTTCTTTTCTTGCTTTTCCACTATAAGAAATTTTAGTATTACATACAACATGAATCCGTATGTAAGAGAAAAAATTTGTATGTAAAACATAATTACATATGAACAAAAATTTGTATGTAAAACTGTCGTAGGTAATTATTACATACAGATTTAAAATCCATATATAATTACATCCAGATAAATCCGTATATAATTACATATAGATAAATGTGTATGTAATTTTCTATTAACGGAAATTCTCGTATGTAATTACTAAAGTATTACGTACCAAAAAATCCATATGTAACTCTAATTCTTTTTAATATTAAAAACTTTTTTTCCCATGCCTGATATATTTGTTTATATTTGTTTATGTCTATTTCTAAATGATTTTTGTTACATCACATTATCCAATAAATCCTTAAATACTATATAAAAGTAAAATAAATTCATTTTTTCTTTTATGAAAATTAAGAAACAATGAAGTAAAAATGGTAAAGTTACGGGTCTTAATAATTTTAAATATATTTTTATAAAATCTATAAATTCAACGTTATTAACTAAATAAAATATTTTTAATACGTTTAAATTAGTTAAATGACTCTTAAATATTTATATAAGGAAGTAAAATATATTTCTTACAAAACCATAAATTTAACGTTATTAACTATATAAAATATTTTTAATACGTTTAAATTAGTTAAATGACTATTAAATATTTATATAAAAAGTAAAATATTTTATTTTTTAAATCATAAATCTAACGTTATTAACTAAATAATTTTTTTTAATACTTTTAAAATTGGTTAAATAACTCTTAAATATTTATATAAAGAAATACAATATGGCACTGCAAAAAATTATTGAATCATAAATAGACCTTAAACACTATAGAGTACAAATTGAACTAATGAACACAGGTAGAGTACAAATTCGTACAAATTCAATAACCTTTGGTTCAAAATATGCGGTTAACAAAATGTTTGGTTACTTGCAGTCTTTGTGCAAGTAGTGAAGATCATGTGCAGTACCAAGAGCTATCTTATCTAAAGGAGGCAAATTCTCATCTACATGGAAAACCCACACACTAATTATCCATAAATAATGCTAACAATGCTTACAGTTTTATGTATAAATAAATAAAATCAGAATATAAATTCTTACAGCTAAGTGTTTGACTTCCAAAGATCTTGTATCCATCAACCAACTAGAAAAAGGAAGTTCCCATCCATACATCTTCAAAGGACGAATATAAGTCAAAAGTTCTTCAATCTTACTAACCTTATAAGAAAATCATAAATTTTAGTATTGCTAATATGCACGAACAAATTTGATTCATATTCATCCATCATTTCAGTAAAAGGAGAAGGGATCCATGCTTGTAATGACCAACATGAATTGTTAATTCTACCATTTGGGATTGAGAGTAATCTGTTCAAACTTTTATGTATATATTGAAGTAATATTTAAATATAATATTTTGTTCTTGATTGATGATTGATGTTGTCATTTTATTTGTAATGTTTGTTTTACCATGATTTTGATCCTTAGATTTCACTTAAAAGTACTTTTAAGTTTCTGACCTAAATGGTAATGCTTAACATATTTGAATGTTAGGAATAGATTTTAAATGTTAATTGTTATCAACATTTAATCCTAATGATAAAGAATTTTTATAAATATGCGAGGAATCGATATTTAGGAGGATCTTTTAATAATTTTATATACGAGAAATCGATATAAATGAATTTTATACGAGCATCAATATCAATCAAATGATAGAATATTACTATGTTTTTCAAAATACAAAAGAGTAAGAAGGATGATCCCAATTTTTTCAATTGAATCGTCAACTCTTTACTTTGCTTTTATTTAATTTTTGTGCAAACCATTGTCAATATCAAATCAAAGAAAATTATTGTACATATTCTTATACTTAGTGAATGCTACTATTGGGATTTTAAATAATTGTTCCTTTGTGGGTTCGATATCTGTCCTTAGGAACAAATTATTACTTCTGACTCGGTACACATGCCGTAAAAAAGAGTCATCACATATTTGCTTGACAACAGGAACATGGCTGATGATTAAGTTTCTCGTTAAAAGACTAGTTGAGGACCTACTAGATGGCCAAATTTATAGCATTTTTTAAGTTATCTCGGAGTAGTTGCTCGCGAAAGGATCTCTATCTTAACTTCTTCTTGTGATAGCATCATCGAGCACGAGAAAAACATGATTTGACAAGATATTCTGGTATGTAATTGTTTTTATTTTGTTCAATTTGAAGTTTGTTTTTACCTTGTTGAATTTGAAGTTCGTTAAATCTAAAGTTTGTTGACATTTGTTATGAACTAAGTATATTTTAACAATGTAAACGCATTATGATATCTCGAATATGGAAACATTGAGAGCGAAGGTTTTGTCTTTAGTGGATATCAACTTTTTTCAGTTTAAATCAAAATTGATAACAACTTCTATATTTGGTGCAAGGAAAAGAGAAAATCCTTTTACAAAATACACATGTCTTGATGAAGAAACTTAGCAACAGTTTGTACAAACTCGACCAACTGAGAAATGACAGGTTAATATCACTTGTTTTATTTGGATATAGTTTTTATGCTAACATATTATTAACTTTTGAATGTTGATAGGATGTTCAGAAGAAATAACAATCCAATCAAGCACATAATGAGACTCCACACTTATTGTCTCGTGGTAGTTTTCAGAAGTTAGAGTAGAAGTTGGTTCAACAAAATATTAAAGCATGTTCTACTTCTACTGGGGGAGGAATAGTGTATATTTTTTTAACCCTCCATCCCCACCTTACCGCCATGAGAAATGGAAGAATGCCTATCTAAATCATTCGGGGACATGGACTTCTAAGGAATCACAACGAACATATGAACAAATTTTAAGAAATATGTTTTATTTATGTTTTTTTAAATTCAATATGTGTGTTGAAGTCTGACAATTTGTTTTCATTTTTTGTAGGATTCTCTTGTTGAGCAAACAACACAGGGGACTTTTAATCCTTATGGTGGTGAGGATATTCTTATTGTTATTATCAGACGACCTGAGCATTCTGGACGTGTTTGTGTTGCATGATATAGTGTGGGGATTCGCTCATACTTTGGACTTTCATCACAATGTAATGAACATTCGTTAGTGAACCTAGCCAAAAGTATTTGCTACAATTACGAAAACAAATAGGTTGGGGTTACTCAAGAGATTAAAGAAAGCTTAATGGAAGAGTTTGATAAGCGGATGGATATGGAGTTTGAGAAGTTGTTGGCGAGTTTATGTCTCTCGCAGCAACCACCTGCTATGATACAACATGACCTACCTCCTATTAAGAGAGTCAATACTAAAGGGAGTTGTTTAACGGTTGATCCATCAGGGGATGACTTTGACTCAACCAGCCAATGTGAGTTGTACTTTGATTATGATTTTTCCTCCTGACATCAAAGGTGACAAATGTAACAAAGGCATTGCATACTTTCATTGCCTGACCTAGACATCTCGTGAGACTTATATAAGAATCTATGGTGTATCTTCGCACTAATATGATTACATATTAAATATGTTATATACTAACTAATTTAATTATTTGTTTGTTGATGAGTAACAAGAACCTAAGGCAAAACTACTTATGGAAAAGAAGAAAACATTCTTCATTGATGATCCCCTGGAAGCATTGGTGGAAGTGGCTACGACTTTAGATACAAGCATCATAGAGGTTCCATGGGATGCCAATGTTTTTTTGTAGGCACAATGATGTACCATTGTACTTTAACCTATCTGATTTGTTTGACCTTCCATCCAGAAATCAGGAGATTAACATAAACAGTTCTGCAACTACGGATGATGTAAGTTCAATTATTAAAATATTTATACTCTTTATTTATTATATATATTACTAATAACTTATTAAAATTTAGGTATATTTGTGGGATTATGCTTCAATGAGGGGAAACAAGATACGTATGAGTTTTTAGACCCTCAACTCATTCAATTACTAAGTAACAAAAAGTTAGAAACACAAACATACATCACCACTGCCTTAAAGAATAAAGGAAAAGAAATTTATATTGCTCCATATATCCATGGGTAATTCCATATTCATTAAATAAGTTATACTAAATTATTGAAATAAAAGAGACTAACTAATTTTTCATGTAGGCATCATTGACAACTACTGATCATATCTGCTCAAGATCATAAATTGCATGATTTTGCTCCTTGCATAAGAAACCTCCTAACTATTTTAAACACATTATAGATAGGTTAGAAAATTTCATTTAACATCTATTATTATTTATAGATTGCATAATGTTATGTGTTCTAACATGAAATCTTATTATTTCAGTGTTTAATCTAGATATAACATGTTGAGTGGGAGGGGAAGTGCAAACGCGAAAAAGCTTACTTGGATGCACCTTAAGGTATTTAAATGTGTTTTATTGATTCATTTAGTAACATTTATTTTGACTTGTAGTGCAATAAGCAATCTAAAAATTATGAGTGTGGTTACTATGTGATGCAATGGATGTCAACAATTGTGCGAGATAGAGGTTGTAATCATATAATACATTAATACATAAAGACATTAAAATTTGATGTTTATTATTTATGGACTAATTAAAAAAAATTATAGTTTTTCAATGATTCACAACCACTAGATTCGGAAGCACTGGAGTATGTTAAGACAACATGGTCAAAATATTATGTAATCATGTATAACACCTTGGGATAGATGAATGATTAGAATGACATTATAAGTTTTTTTGTTGAACTTTTTCATATACAATTCTTGTGTTAAATTATGATATTATATGTAGTTATTTATATGTAGTCTTTTATATTTAAATTATGATGTTATATGTAGCCTGATTTTCGTTACAACACATGATTTTGTCTTGAAAATTGTTACATTATGCATGACAAAAGTATATGTGGCAATATTCTAAAATTCACAACAACAAAAATCGTACTTTTAAAAAGGTTCTAGACCAAACCGTCTTAAAAAAACATCACCAAATCTCTTTTAACGAGGATTCTTGGTTAGAACCGTCATTAAATCCCTTTTAGAATTACTTATAACGATAATTCTTGATTAGAACCGTCTTTAAAAGTGAACTATCATTCAATTTTTTTTCTCCATTAACAACAATTTTGAGTTAAGTATCGTAATTTTTGTTTTATGACGATGATTTTATAACTGTCGTTAAAAGTCATTTTTTTAACGACATCCTAATTAACGACAGTTATAAAACTATAGTCAAATGTTGTTTTTAATCATCTTTAAAGGTTATTTCTACAATAGTGTTTTCATCCTTTCATGTTGTATATATGTAATCTTTGTCTCACTTTGACCGATGATAATAAGAAGTTTTTTTATTTTTTTTCCCAAGCTTTCTTCCCTTTCTGTCTCTTCTTTCTCCTTTCTCTTCATGTTAGTCCTTTGCTTTCATGGAGAATTCTATGAGTTTCCCAAACCATTTTTAAAAAAAATATATTATATACCATATTGTTAAAAATGTCTTCCATTATGGAAAGAGTATGTTTAAAGGTTGAAAATTTGACCAATCTTAAAGTTCCAAGTGACTATAGGAGGATTACCATTATTGGTAATCTTGATATTTTTTTCATTATTTTTATCCTATATTTTTTTATATGATATGATACACTTGGTAATCTAATCCAATACCGAGAAGGCAATGATTCAACTAATGAGATTTTTGTTTCTGATCAAACTCTACTAGTTAGATAATAACCCATTAATGTAAACAATTACACTCATTCAAGTGAATTTATTTTAAATTCTACTTACCTTGTTTGACTTTCAGTTCATGACGATGCACACACTAGGATCAGTTCTTAATTAAAACTCCAAAATGTGTCATTATCATTTCCCTTGTTATTAGTATTTTTTTATACAAACCCTTATTGTTAATATTGGCAAGCATGAACCAATCTCATAGGCACGCATTTCATTGCTTTCCACGCGGCTCAACGACCTTTGTTTTTTTCAATCAACACTTCCGTCATCTTTTGGATAAGACAAAGTACAAAGATTCACGTTAACTTTGGAAACATATTTGGCTTCAATTATTGACATATAGTGCAGAATTTGCGAACTATATACTTGGTCAAAATAAATTATCATTGTATTCTTTACAAAAAGTGAGCGACCATATCTAGTTTCACATGCTTCCGAGGCATGATCAAAGCATGTGGTTTGAACTGAATCAAGATAAGGAATGTAACTCATGATGTATGAACTTTAATTAAGAGGCGTCTAACTTCTCCTTCTATACAATAAGCGTCAATTAGACAATGAAAATATATATTTTGACATAACATATTTGACATCCTCGTACATAGAGTCTTCATGATTATTATATGGACGAAGCTTATCGTCAAGACTAGACAACATTCTAACTCTGTTTTTGTTTTTTCCTATCCTAGTAGATCTTTCATTTGCTTCACATATACTCGTGGCCAATGGTGCTACTCTGTTTCATTTAGTACTTACCCGAGTCTGCTACATAATTGTTGGCCATTTCAACCGGTTGAGAATTTACAAAGGGGTCGATTCCAATATTGGCATTGCTAATTTGAAAATCAAAGGTTGAGCAATAGGAGCCATCAGATAAAATAGGACCCAAGTAATTCATATCCAAAAGGTAAGTGAGGGACCAAGTCCTGGGAAGGTTCATCATTTTCTGTTCATCATTATTTGCAGCTATAAGATTAGTCATTTGAACTTTTGGGTGTGTCTCTTTGTGCTCCAGTGTTTTTCCCGTGTTCTTCTTCTTATAAATTCTGCACAGGACCCAGTCATCCAGCTGATGAAACATCCAAAACCAAGGGAAATGTCAATTATAAAGTAACATTAAATATTGAAATAAAAGGTTAGATTTCACAAAGTTAGGAGGACAAGGCTTTAAAAGGTTTACCCTCATGGACCCAATTTTCCTATTAACTGGTTGTTTTGATTCTGCCAATCGGTACTCGTGCATAATCCAATCAGTCTTGTCACCTTTTGGTGGCCTACCCTTGTAAAATACTAGGGATTTCTTCACCCCAACAAGCTTAGATCCACTATAGATTGCCTTATCTGTGCCAGTAGCCTTCCAATACCCAGACACTGTTGCTCGGTTAGGCCTCACCCCGTTTGGGTACTTCCTGTCTCGTGGACTAAAGAAGTACCATTCATTTTCTCCAAATTCTGTTTTATCTGCATTCCAAGATAACAAGTGCGTTAGATCCATCTTCATTTAACAGTTCAATATTTGAGATTGTTGATTTTGACAGATGTCAAAGCATCATGACCAAGTAGTCTATGAAAAGGTTGATCTTCCAGATAAGGTAGGTGAGATTGTGCATTTCATGTTTCAATCCCAAAGAGCTCTTGCACGAAGGAAGATACAAGAGAGGAAACAAAAATTGGGTGAAACATTTATAGAGACATTGTGGTGCAACAAGTAGAAAGCTATGCATGAGAAGCTAGTAAGAAAGCTTTGGGAAGTGATGTTACTATATACCTGGCAATTCCCATGGATCAAACTTGTAGAGATCCACTTCTGGGATGATGGAAGCAGGGCAAGGCTTTGATGTGGCTTGGTTGCAAAGGTAGTAGACGATTAGTTCCTCGTCCGTTGGGTGAAACCTAAAGCCAGGGGGGAGTTCAGAGGGTGTGGTAGCATCCATTGAGTGAAAAATATGAACTTGGTTTGGCACAAGAAAAGGGGAATAATGAAGTGAAGGGTTTGCAGAGAAATGAAGGTGTTTGAAATGTTTGCAAGGAAATTGGTGCTGCTTTTATCTTTGGGGGTTTGATAGGATAAATTTTACTATTCATAGTACATGCGTCACCAGGCATGCATGCACCAATGGGGGGTCACAACTATTTCACATGTATATCTGTTACTGACTTTTGCACATGGTTCAAAGAACCACTGCTAACGTCTATATCCATATCAAGTAATATTCAATTCTCATTTCTCCATTGGAATGTTATTGCCAATTGCAGCTTTATATTCCCACTTAAATGTACTCAGCAGCCAATTTTTGTGTCCTCTCTGAATTGTTAAAGAATGTTTTTTCACCTAATTAATACATCATTCTTTGGTCCATGCAATAATGTTTAAAGAAAACAATAGTAGAAAAGTTTCCTTTTCCTTTTTTTCATTTTTTGTAGTGGAAGTATGTGATTAGAAGTTATATGTTTATTCTACATGTTGTCTATTTGCATCAATCATTTGTGCTGATTTGAACTCAAAATTCTTGCTAAAGGTTTTACCGACTCTATTCACTCCTATACTTGGAGTATTGGTAAATATAAAAGGTAAAATGAGATTTAAATATCTTATTTTTCAATTAAACTTGATTTTAAAAGCAACATTTTTTATTCTCGAGCAATTGTAATATAATATGCATTAATAGCCATGCCTTTTTTGTGACTAAGGTAGCATCGTTTGCATGTGACGTAATGTGTCTAGATACGTATTGCAATTTTAATAAATGAAGGAAAAGAATGTTGGTAGTTAGAAAATTTAAAATAGATGATAATTAAAAAAGCAAAAAGTGTAAATAAAATTTAGTTAGAGATTAATGATAGATGTGTTCAGCAATGACGCAGCTCCTCAATCAGTTGCAAAATATGCTGAGGATTGGGAACATGTGTCTTCTATGTACGGGTTAACAAAATTTCAAAGTTGGCACTCTCAGCAACCACACAATCATGGGAATCCAAATTAGTTGAGTCAATTTTTCACATAATGAAACCCTAATTACATATTTCAAATTTAATTTAACCACATAATTACCCAATCATTCTAAATTACACAAACTATTAACACGAATGCAGATAATGCTCATCCGCCAAACACAACGAAACGCAAGCTTTCTTCATGACATGAAGAAGTGCAATTTTTTTAGCACACTCTTTATGAACGAACACACATTATTAAAATTCACATTTTCTTATTGGATCCCCGCAATTTAACGAGTATTTTTCTTCTAGGATTATAGTTTTCAGTATATCTTAAACTATAATTTCTGATTTTCTTTATTATCTTTGATGAGATTGTTACAACATATATTTTTTTTATAGAGCTACACAGATTGCAAGAAATTATTCGTGCAAAAAATAGGAAAAAAAACTCATGAAGTACGCAACAAAATTAGGAGGTTTGTTGTTTGTGGAGGTAACAAATCTAGAACCGTAAAATATAAGGTTTAAGAGTACTTGCACAAGTATTTAGGAAGGATATAATATTTTTAAAGTTTAGTACTATTCGAAATAAATAAAATATTTTTAGAATGTATAAACTTACCAGGAAAAGTTAAACGAAATTAAGACAACAATTTATTTTTCTCTAGTTTCGTATATGTGTGAACGAGATTATTGTTAAAAACGTGACCAGTTGTCTTGAATAAATTAAATTCTCTGAAAATATTTAAAAAATGTAACAATGTTTTAGAATAAAGTAATCGAAATATATAGGATAGGTATAATGGATAAAAAAATTGGTGGGTGGTGTCCATTTTCATTTTGACAGAAATGTGGATAAACATTGATGTAACGTTAACGTACATGGACTTGTTGACTAGTTCAACACGACGTCATGGATGTTGAATTCTTGATTTCTATGAATGGAAGAGGATGAATAAAAGTGTGAAACATAGCCATAAAGTGTGAGCAACAACACTTATTATGAGTCACGAACGTTCTTTCCTTTCTGAAAAATGTGTGGGTTACTTGGACTTGGGTTATTGTTAGCACTACATTTGTAGAAAATGGAAAAATAATCATACAACAATATCATGATATCATGCACTCATGTGCACCAGTAATTGGAGTTCCCATCCACTTTTCCAAAGAATATTCTCCTTTCCATATTTTCATTCAGACTTTCCTTCATTTCATTTTTAAATTCTTATGTGTTATGTATTAGTTTTACTTTGATTCAACTTTGCTACCCAAAAGGGAATTCAAACTTAAAAGAAAATATTCTGGTTCTTAACATATTGTTTGCTTTAATGGAGATTGAGAAGAGAGAAAAAAAAAATTACATATATGGGGAGACTTATCATAAAAATTATATTTTATAGCTAATATAATTTTAAAATTTTTGGTTAAACTTTTTTTTTTAATCTCTCATCCATTTTTTTGTTTTATCTTATTTGAATTAAATATGAGTTGAACCCTCTACAAAATAAAATAAATAAACTTTTTATCGATCAGGACATTTTTTGAGAGAAAATACTAGAGAGTTTTCATATTAATAAATTATAAATATTAGTTAATAAATAAATAAACCCCACTTCTAACCTAAAATTTTCAAAATTTTAAGATAATAAATTTATAATTTATTTTATTTTATTTATCTTACTTTTTTTTATTAATGTGTACTCACTCATACTTATATGTCCTTAATGTAATGAAATATAAGGAGGACACGTATACCTAGCCGTTTGGAGTTCATAACCATTGATGTAGACCATGTACTAAAGTGCTTGTGTCTTTGCCAAATGGTTTTGAATTCTTTACACAGTACTGTGACAAATATCAAGAACACCAATAATGCATATTTTGAAAATGGTGGACGGTTCAACAGAACCACTCCATTAACCTCTTTCATTTTTAAGGAAATTTATTCATTATTCTCATTTACTTACTTTACTTTGTTGCTCATTTTATCATGCTTTAATTTTCTTTTCCTATTATTCTGCCAATTCTTTTGCCTCTTTGCAAAACTTTACTTTTACTCATAAAATACAAAAGATAAAAACATTATAATGATGAATACGAATTGTATATTATTAATAACAACATATTATTAAGTTACTTACTAAGTTTTATATGTATGTTATTTATCAATAAGAAAGTGTCATAAATTCTATCGAAAATATTATTAACGTTGATAATAGCATAATAAGTACTTATATAATTTTTTCTATATTTCACTAATATTAAGAAAATAAGTTTTTGAGCTGAAAGTTTGAAAAACACGGCCTACTTTAAATAATAAAAAAATCCTTAATTTTTATATATATTTTTTTTACTGAAACCAAGTGAAAAATATTTTCACCCTAAATTTATTTTTTTATTGAAATTATGTAAAATTATTTCCACCAATGTTAAATTTATGCAGTGATTTAAATATAGTATTTTTTAAAGAAAATGAATAAAACTTGTATTGGTGTACAATTTGAATGATAAATCAAATTGTTGGAGTTATGTATTTCTTTATTAATTAAATTAACGCATCAGACGTTAATGGTAATATTTAAGTTAATTTTGCGCAAATGAAGCTTATCACATATATCTCATTTTATGTATAGAAGTTATTTATGGTTATAGCTTAATCAAATGATTTGATTTTATTAATTATTGTACTACCTGCAGTTCAAGGTAAGTTCGTACCCAAACCTTCCAGCACCTTGCCTATAAATAAGTATAAATTTTTGAAATAAAAAGTCATAAACACTAATGATCTTTGACACATAACTCTAATATAAAACTACATATAGTGTTATTGTAAATATCTTGTCTAAACTGATTAAATTGAAATTGAAGGCACAAATACTCCAATACAACGACTTAAAAACCCTCGTGTAGAAAATATTGAATCTTACAAAAAAAAAACTAACAGTTGACATATGATTTGAAGACGATTCATACATAGAATAAAAATAAATTTAAATATTTTTTTTATATTTGTTAACGTTAAAACTTACCACAGAGAAATAGTCTAATGGTTGAAGATGAATATTATATTATTTGTGCCTTATAATAATGTTAGACTTGGGAATCTAGTAGTCACAATATTTTACTATGACAATCCCTAGATAAATGTTTTGATATTAACAAAACATAGATAAGTTTGAGGTAATAATATTTTCAATAAAGAAAAATGAGGTTTTAAATGAGAAGGAAAATAGTTGGAGTAACGTGTAAGACATAAATTAGACCTACATTAGCTGAAAGATGGTCTAACATCTATTACCATAGATGAGTTTATAAGACTCCACAAGTCTATATGAATCTAAAGCCTCATTATCCCCGTCTACTATATGACTCAACATAATAAACCTATTCTTAACGACTACAACTTATAACCTTCTATACATAAAAGCATAAAAGCACAAATATAAACACTACATTTTTGCTAAGAAGCTAACTTTACAAAAAAAAAATACATGCAAAAAATTCGGACACAAACTTACTTAATGCTGAGAATGAATAAATAGAGAAATCAGTCAATCTCATAACAACCACGTACAAAGTCTATAAAAATGACTATTTTAGCTTTATGCAAATACTACTGATCCAACTTCTCTAACATGTAAAATGTTGCAAGTAAAACATCTTTGTAGAACACTAGGTTGTTTAGCTAGACATGTTAAGAATATAGGTCAAATTCAAAGGAGTTGAATTGAACTTATCAAGAAATCTTATAAAAGATAACTCTAAGTAAATTGAATATAAAAGATAACTCTAAGTAAACTGAATATAAGAAATTAAAACAATTTCTTTTGGTGATAATTTATTCAAAGTTATTTAAATTCAAAAATTATAAAAGTATGAATATGAACGTTAGAAAAATATTAAAGATGAGAGAAAAAGAAAAATCAAAGAAAATAAGAAGCTTTTACAAACGTGTTACATTCACATACTTGATTATCATGATTAAGTTAATCTACTTAAAAAAATTTAAGTTGTTACGAGAACTCATCAAGAAAATAAGAAAAATATACAATACAAGATTTTGAATCCTACAATACCACCTATAATCACTTGTTAAACTCTATTACAAGCAAACAAAGTTCTTAAACCTTACAAGATCTCTTCCAACCTCTTGACAATCTAAGTCAAGAAAACATAACTCAGAATAGGAATATGCAATAAGATAATCGGAAAAGTTTAAGCTCAAAACTAAGAAGAAATGAAAGAATTTTGATATTCAATGTAAGAGTACAATATATAATAGGGATGGCAAGTGGGCGAGGCGAGTGCATTTTTCACTATCCTACAAAAGAAAAATTATTTCCATCCTCATCCTCATACCCAATGAGTATAAAATTTTGGTCTCATCCACATCCCTATCAAGTAACAAGTATATTTTCTTGCACCTACCTCCTTACCGTTTTAAATATTAATTAAATATTTCTTAACAAAAAATATCACAAAAAAATAAACATGATACTAGTAAGAATTCAATGTCAACCGAATATAAATGGTATTTTCTTTAATTTCAAATATCAAGAAATGAATTATAATTACATAAATATCAAATTAGAGAACCAAATAACAATTGGATAAATGTTTAAATAATTATAGAAAAGAGTAAAAATGATCAAATGTGTTGATTTGATGAAATTGATGATTTCATTCTCCTGAAATATAATACATCATTTGAACAAAATCACACAAAGAAAAAAAGGTGTAATCTAGGTTGTAATGAGAGGGAAAATACCTTGGATATGTAAGTAAACTTAGTGTATATTGAAGGAGTTGAATCGTTGAGAGAGAATGAACCTTTTTAGCAAAACAAAGGTTCTTCAAATGAAACAAAACTAAAGGTCAAAGTAAATAGAGAAGATAAGTTTCTTACGTTATCTAATAAACTAAGGGTTTACAATTGAACACTTAAAATTGAGACTCAAACACTTTCATGTGAAAAAAAATTAAACAATGAAAAATATATTAAAAAGAAGTATAAATAATCAAATTTGTGTACTAGAAACCATTTGATTCAAAGAAATTGAGGTTTGTGTTTCTTGAAATGGAATACACCATTTAAATGAAATCACACGAAGGGAAAAAATATGTAATTAATTTTGATAAGAGGGAAAATACCTTGAAGATCTTAGTGAACTTTATGAATTTTTAGCAAGTCAAACAATTGAAAGGGAATAAAAATAATTGTGTAGTGAAAGAAAAAAAAAAGGGTTATGAAACTATGGACTAAAAAGAATAGTAAATATAAGTTTTTGTATGGTACTGAATAGTTGTGATTTTTAGTAATTTAAAACAAGGATAAATATGGGGAAGGGGATGGGTATTGAGACAGATATATAAACACGAACAAGATAAATACTTAGATAAACATTTCTTTCCACATACCCACTTTAAAAATTTGGGTATTATCCACACTCATATATGTACCTAGTCAATGCTTGTCAAGTGAAGATGAGTGTAGATGTTATTCGTGATATATGATCTTGATTCAATGATTTTTGATAAATAGTTATAAGAAAATGTTTTTTCAGTACACAGTTTTTACAAACAAAATTCAATTTTTTTTCTCAATTGCAAAAAAGTATTGATTCAATTTGTATCTTAAAATGGAATTAACCTTAACTTTGAAATACAGATAATTTTAACCAACTAAAACAGAGAAAAATGAAGTTTAATAATTTTTTAGTCAGCTAAAATAACATTTTAATCTAATAAAATCACTTAAAGAAGATCTTTATAAGCTTAAATGATTTTAGTCAGTTAAACAAATTTTTAATCGAATAAAATCTTTTAGCTTGAAAATCCAACAAGATAAAAAACATTTTAGCTTACTAAAAATATTTTTAATAAAATAAAATAAACTTAGATTTTAAAAGATAGCTTTAAACACGTATTAAAGATATTTTTATCAAAATCAAGATCAAAGCATGTACACTTACTTGCTAATTAAAATTCAAGATCAACTCATTAAGGCTAAGTGGTTGGAGACATCAAATATCTTGAAACAAATTTGTTGAATCTTCAATCTCAATAAACTCTCCATATTTAATGATGACAACCACCCTTCTACTTGAGCATAATATAATTGATCTTTTAAAGAGTTGTAATACTATAAATCAAGAAACAAACTTATCTCTTCCTTTGGTTTTATCAAATTTGAGCATATTGAGTATAGAAATACTGTAAGAAAATCATTAAATATTAATTGAATTTAGAGAGAAAAAATAGTTAGAGACTATATTGACTAAATTAGATATTATATGTTTTTTTTATAGATAGTTCATTTGTCATTTGTTCAATTATCATTCTTTGTCTTTTATTGACATCATTTAATTTTCAAATTTCTCTTTCTCATTCTAGTGTTCATCTTTTATAACTTATATTTTTCATTTTTAAGTAATTTATTAAAATGTGGAAAAATAATAAATATTAAAAAAATTAATTATTTATATTTTTTTAATTAGACAATTTTACTTTCTAATAAATAAAAAATATTTTAATTATTTACTTAAAAATAAAAATATTTTATTTATTTACTTAAAAATAAATAATCAAATAATTTTTTATTATTTTAAAATAACTAAATAATTTCTTTTGTTAAATAAGGTTATATAATTTTTTAATATAATTTTTTGATAAAATTAAAGTAAAAAAAAAATAATAAGATAAACATAGAAATGTATTTATATATTAATTTCAGGTTGCAAACATAATTAAAAATATAAATAAAATTAAAATTAAAATGCATTAAGATTCAATAATAAATTGTTACACAACTAAAAATGCTTAATTTTATAATATTGTTTTAAAAATCATATTAAAAATGTATTAACAAAATCAGTTTAATTCGGAAAAGAAATTTATATGAAATATACAAACTGATTATTCAATTTAGTATTATTTTAGTTAAATATAAAGTTTAATAAAATTAAATAACACTTTATAATTCAGTCTATATTTAAAGGGAGATCAACCCATGACATTTGGATATTCAGCCCCCTTATTATTATTGTTGTTTTCTAAACCACAATTCTCTTTTTTCTAGCATTAACATTCATGCAGTTATTTCTATTACAGCAAATCAAATATAATAATTATTCAAGAACATTAATTAAAAGGTGTTATGAGTAAATCAACATTAATATTTTAACAATTTGATTGTTATTTTAAGCAATGAAATTGAAGCTATTAATTTAAAAAAAAAAAAACTAAACGTCCTGTTCAAAAGAATAAAACAACATGTATAAATTAAAGAAGTAGGAAAATTAAAATTGGATTTTATTTATTTTTATAGTCACTTGCAAGTTGGGAAAAATAAATTACTTGCAGTGGAGCGGAAAAAGCAACAGGCTCAACTTTAGATAAGGATAAATAAATATTTATTAATTGATTAATAAATACTTATTATAACAAGTTTTGTGTATTGGTTGTATGATATTATTTTATGGACTATTGGGCATTTGAAATATTAAACTGACTAAGTCAAATAAAAAAAGTTGAAAAGGAATTTATAATTGGTGGATTGTGCTTACTGTTTAAAGAGTTAAACAATTTCTCAGTACTATTCATGTGTGCTACAGACTAAAACAACACATGTTTTAGAAGAAAAATTGTTTGGTAAAGAGAACAGTGGATTATCTAAGTATGGGAATTTGATATTTAGCAAATTTCACTTTTTCCTTTAATCATGAAACCATTTCAAATTCAATTCTAACACAATACAACATATTTCATATTTAATTGTCAATAAGTAACAATATATTTATTTTGTACTTGTTTATCACTTTTATTTCAATGTTGTGTTTTGTATGCGGTGATTGTAAAAAGTAAATGTATAAGGAATCATCAGAATCTCACATCAATGTGTAAGAAATTTGTTATTTAAAAATGGACTAATAATGATTATATATAATATGATTATGATGAATAAAAATAATGTAACTATATATAAATATTCTTTATGTATACTATTTTATCAACATATTTAAAATAAGATTTACAAAATAATAGTTAAATGTTATTTAAAAAATACAGACACACATAATTATTATATTTACATTTTTAATTTTTATCATTTCTATAGGTGTATCTACTATTTAATATATATTTTAAAAATATGAATAGACATAAGTTTATAATAAATTAGAATGTTAAATATAAATTTATTGTTATTTTAATAAATATAAATACAGCTATGATATTTTAAATTATTTTTCTTTATATAATTATTTTTCATAAAATTTATTTTTAATATAATAATACTTAAAATTATATTTAAAAAAGTTAGATATGTTTTTATAATTTGGATCAAAAGACTATTATTATAAAACAACAATGAAGTATTTTTTTAATATCAGTGTCAAAATATCAACATCAACATAGTATCTCTTTCATTGAATAGAAATAATTAATTATAAATATATAAAATTATGAACTATTTATAATATTTAAAGTAACCTTTCCCGATTTTTAATATTTATAAATACAGTTCTATAAATATTAATAATATATAATTAAAAATCCGTAGTATAATTGCTTGTACAAATAATATATATATATATATATATATATATATATATATCAGTATGAATTCATTTGGTGAAACAAAGTCATTAAAACAAATAATCTATCTTTCAAACATTAATATAATTTATTTAAGAACTATTAAAATTAATACTTTTCAGAATACATGATTGTATGTTTCGTATTTTTATATAAAAATTTAGAAAAACAAAACTTGTTTGAGATAAAATAAAATATTGGTAAAATAAATTATTTAAGTCTTTTCTATGCAACTTATCATTAAGAAAAAATAAGATACAAATATTTTTTTTCAACTATGAGTTACAACATACAAATTTAATAATTAAGTCATTGTAAAAAAATATATTAAAAAAAATACAAATTTAATAATTAAGTCATTGTAAAAAAATATATTAAAAAAAATCACATTTATAACACAATGAACATATATTAAAGCAATTACACCATCCGCTTCATTCTCAAAACTTACAAATCACTAATTTTGATTTGTAATTTAAAATATAAAACTAAAATAAAGGAATATAATAATAAGAAAACAAGAATAAGATTCGAAACTCCTATAACTAATCCTATTTCTAATTCCCTCTTTCTCCTCCGCAACAATGTCATATTGTAAGGTCAGAACGCAACCATCATCTCCATCATCGATGCCCAAATCAACAATGACATAAAGATACTCTACAGAACTTATGGTGAGAGACCAACCAAATTGCTCCTTGTCATAGGCCCTTTATCATCACTCCTTTTTTTTCTTAATTTCTTTATAAATTTGTTCTGATTTTATGGAGATTGAACGAATGGTCAGGATTGATCGCGACGCACAATGCATGACACATGGGTCTCACAAATAAAGGCCCTAAAAGGAATCATCATCCTTAACGACGACAACGTCGTTTTGAATGGAAAAGAAGACAATGGTAGCATCCAAGTATATGTGTTTGAATATCACGTGATGGATCGAAGCTTTGTGTCTATGCAAAAATCTGAATACTCGTGAATTTTTTTTTTCAAGTAACGCTATTGTTTGGGATATTTTGTTTCTCTATCTTCTTCCTCTTCTACCTCAACTTATTGTACGAAAATGAAAAGCAGAGCAAAAGAAAAAAAAATGAGGAGCACTAAAAATTTGAACAATTAGAATTTAGAAACAATTTGCATTGATTGATTAGAATAGGATGAAGAGTAATGACATTGGTTCAATAAGAAATACTTTTAATTGGTGAGAATGAGAAAACAAATTGAGCTTTTGTGGATTTATAGTGTTTTTTTTTTCACCTCAACTTCTTTTTCTTTTTCATTTCAATGTCTCTTTTTCTCACAATTTTCTTTTGTATTGCATGGAGTTAAATCAAACTAAGTTTCAATTCAAAGTTAAATTTGACTATTTTTTTCAAATAAATATAATGCAAGTCTATCAACCAATTTGTTTCAAATTTAATATTAATCTTTTTTCAGTTTTTAATTTAAATAAAGTAATTATAAAATGACAAAATAACAAAAATAAAATAATAAAACGAAGTATTGATATAAGGATAAAATAGAAAAAAAATTGTATAAACCTTAATAAAAAAATTCTTTAAATATATAAATATATAGATATAGATACAGATGATACATTTTATATATACTATATACGCACAAGATTTAATACTGATAATATAGCCAATTTAGTTTACACGGGGGACGGGGGTATTTCGGATGCTGAATTTGGATTGTTAGGATTACGCACTTTAAAAGGAATCACGAATTTTGCGCAGAAGGATAAGTGGTATGCAATGCAATGTTGAGTAAAATTATTCATCACATTGATTTACATGAAGCAAAGATGAGGCATTGTGACAACTTCAGTTGATCGGGGCTGGAAACTGGATGGTTCCAGCAAGTAAAGAGGCATCAAACAAGGATAAAGTTTCAAAAAATTAGCAATAGAAACAAAATGAAGAAATTGTAAGTAGAAACTGATAAAAAGATTATTCACTTAATCACCAATGCAGAGTTGAAGAAGTGTCTTCATTGCTTGCTTTTTCACTACCTTCCCAAACACTTGTTTTGCTATCTTGAAAACTTTGTCCCTCTCTACAACTCCACCACTATTTTTCTTCAACTCCTCCATCAGCAACTTAAGCAACCTGTGATCCCCTCCCACCACATCAGTGATGCTATCAACCACAGCCTCCGCAGTAGGAATCCTCCTTCCCCACCTCTTCATGGCCCTTTCTGACCTATAAGCCTGAGAATACGCTTCCCAAAATGATGCCCTCAAATACCCTTTCTCCTTCCCCCTAACCTTCAACCTCTTCAATTGCTCCTCCAACTTGAACACCACACCCCCCACATCCATCCCTCTCTCAAGACCAATCTCAATCTCTCTTATTTCCTGTTTCGAGAACACTTCCCCCTCAAACCTACACCTCTTGCACTTGCAATGAATCCCCCAGTTCACAGACATCTCCTTCCTCTTGCTCAAACCACACAAAGTGTCAAAATAAGCAAAAGTGACCTCCTCCCCAGCCTTCAAATCCTTTGAAGCATGAACCACCAAGTAGTCCCCAACATGCAACCTCCTTGCATTGGGACAACAAGAGTGGTTTATTAAGGAAGGGAGCAACCACAGCCCAACACCATAACAATCATTGCCCCTCCTCAACACATTGGCCGAGACAGCATCCTCAGTGAGAGAATTCACATCCAATATACCAACCAATTTAACCATATCAACAACAACTTCAACTTCACCATCCTTCTCCACAGTCTCAGGTCTAAAGAGACCCACATCAGGCACCTCAAGTTGATCCTCATTCTCCCCACATGACAACCTATTAATCAAACCCCTTGTTCTGGGACACTTCCCAACAAACTCAAAAACCTTGTCAATGAAATTCTTCCACATTGCCAACTGTGCATCCTCACTCAGATCCTGAACCCCTCCCATTATGATACTCCTTTCCATGGCAATTGCCTTGGTGACCAAGATCAACGACCCGGCATCAATATTCTTCGTTGCAAACAATCCTCTCCCACTGATCTCAGATCTTCTAATCTCCACGGCACCAATGTGCTCTGCAAGCTCTGGAACCTTCCCTCGAAACCCATTTGAAACCCAATCCGAAAGATCCAAACACCCCGTTTTGGACAAAAGCTCCAAGCTTTTGCACCTCTCCAAGTACCCGCTCACGCTTTCAGCGTTCCCATCAAGCATGGCAGTTCTGAAGCACTCAAGAGCGGAAGCATACCGGTTGAGGCAGAGCAAGATCTTACCTTTGCACAAAAGGGATTTCGAGTGCGTAGCATCGAGTTCCAAAGCGTGGTCACAGTCCTGAAGGGCGCAGTGGAAGTCCTTCAACTTGGACCTCGCTTCTGCGCGATTGCACAAGGCTATGCAGAGGGATCTGCGAAGCTTTTGGTTTGGGTGAGAATGGGAGAGCGTTTGGGTGCAGAGGGTTATGAAATGGGAATAGGCTTCGATCGAGGCATTCCATTCTTCTCTGATGAAAAGCTCTGTGGCTTTGGATCTGACTTGTTGCAACTGATCATCTTCTTCTGCTGCCATTTCCAACTCTGGCTTTTTGGTCTATCAACACCAACCCTTTCGCCTCTCTTTCAAATGGAGCTTCGCGTTTCAAAATTTTCCCCAATGTAACGGTCGTTTGATTTCACTTTATTATTTTTCTCTTTTTCTTTTCCCTCCTTAGCGTTTGGTATTGAAAAATGCAAACCAACCACATGATTCGTGAATATTTATTTATTTTTCAACGTTTTTAGTTGGTTCGCATTATCCTTTCCTTATCCGTATAGGCTATAACATGTCGAAGCAAACTAATAACTCTCATTGGTTTAGGAAAATAAAATTGAAGGTGAGATCATTCTGTAAGTTATTTACTTCTGCTGTTCTCTTCTCTCTTATGTGTATTGGAGAAGATAACTAGCACTCATTAGATGATCATAATTGAATAGAAAGATTAAGATAACGAATCTCGATAGTTTTAAGGTAATTTTTTAAAATAATGCAAAATTATTAACATATATAATGTAGTGTTACCAATTAAATCAATTAACTTTCTTCCTGCAAGCGGATGGGTTAATGATTCTTATATTTAAGACGTAGCAATATTTAATATTTACTTCTGTTCCTTTTTAGGTGTTTGAATTTGAAAAACTTTTATTTTTATTTTTATGGTATAATTACCTTTTTATCTCTATATTTATGTTCAATATTCAATTTATTATCGTATTTATTAAAAAATTCAATTTGGTCCTAACGTTTATTAAAATATATTTAAGTTGATCTTTCCTGTTAACTTTGGACTAACAACGTTAATTATTTCTGACGTGACACAAATAAGTGCAAACATGAATTGTGATTTGTTGTACATGTAAGTTTCCTCCTCAATTGTCCCTTAACCCCACAACCTCCCACACGTGTTTCCCTCCCCAACTTGTCTCCATGCTCCGTTTCCTCACCTCCATTGAGGTTGTATTGGTTGTTTATAAGGGGTGGAACACGAATGGTTATGGGAGTGTAGACGCAGAGAGGTATCATGGGTCGGTGGAAGATAAACAATTTGTGCGATTTTGCGAGGCCTGACCTTACTTATGGGCCTATCATGGCAACACATTTGTTGTCATTATTTTTGGAGAAATTGTTTCTAGTCCTTTCCTAGATCATATTCTCAAGGCACGCATTTCAAATTTTATTTTCACATAACCATGATTGTTTTATTGTTAGCATTGCCTTTGATGCATTAACTACTAGTTATGCCCACTACAAGAAATTGTCCATTTACATACCGATTATTATATACGGATTCGAATTTGTATGTAAAGTGAACATTACATACAAATATTTACATACGGATTTAATTCAGTATGTAAATAGACATTACATATAGATTTTTTCATATGTAAGAATAAAACTGATTACATACGGATTTTTCTATATATAAGAATAAAAGTGATTACATACGGATTTTTCCATATGTAAGTCAAAAGTGATTACATACAAATATTTACACACAGATTTAATTCAGTAAGTAAATAGATGTTACATACGAATTTTCCGTATGTAAGCCAAAAGTGATTACATACGGATTTAATCAGTATGTAATTTTGGCCACTTGTGGAGGTATTTTCCGTGGGAGTATGGGGAAGTTTATTGGAACTTTCTCTGCGTTTCTTGACGTTCAAATTGCTTTGGTTGCTGAATTTTATGGAGTTATATATGCTTTGGAGGAAGCTCAAAAGTTGGGACTTACTAATGTCGGGCTGGAATGTGACTCTGCCTTGGTTTGTGTTGCGTTTACTGCTAGGAAAAATGTTCCTTGGATGCTTCGTAATCGATGGAATACTTGTATTAATTACTGTGGAAAAATCAGGTTTAGGGTTACTCATATTTTTCGTGAATGGAATGCGTGTATTAATAAGTTGACTAATTTAGGATTTATTCCTAGAGAATCTTTTCATTGGTATAATAAGCTTCCATCTAGTCGGTTCTTAGAATTTTTTATTAATAGTTATAGTCTACCTATGTATCGTTTTTGTTAACATATGGGTTTTGGTCTAGTCCCCCCATATTTTTGTATTTTCTTTCTTTTTCTTTTTTTAATAATATTTTTTTCATGTGATGGCAAATGATTGTTGTTACTTGAGGTGTCAGCCTAGTTGAGATGTCAAGTATGCCTAACATGACATTTTTTCATAAGAAATCAATATGTAATTTTGGCGCCATGAAGCGGGAATAATTACATACGAATTGTATCCGTATATAAAGTATTACATACATAATATTATTATTATTATTAATAATAATAATATAAATAATAATAGTAATATTAATAATATAAATAATATTAATAATAATAGTGAAAGTCATAAAAAGACCTCCAAAACAAGTCAACCCAAGAAAAAGTAATGGCAGTGACGTGCATCAATATCATAGGATTTTATTATCGTTGTTGAATGCAAACAAGGGTCAATTTGATTGGATATTTGGGATTCAATCGTTCCTCTTTGTTGCCTTTATGAGAGTTACACATTGGAAAATGTTCTTTTGTTAATCTTCTTGTCTTTATTTAGTTTTTTTTTTCATTTTTTGGTTTAAACTCCCAATGTAGTTACTTAGGCTACTCTTAGGAGTTTTTTTTTTTTTTTCTTTTTATTTATTTTTTTTTTTTTCCTTTTTTTTTTTTTTTTTTTTTTTTTTTTTTTTTTTTT
>Ga0123342_1002742_pt1 | contig 28983 bp, 20 predicted proteins | sample Turbeawhitnodule_FD_89960 | JGI IMG/M metagenome (GOLD analysis project Ga0123342, IMG submission 89960) | Root nodule microbial communities of legume samples collected from Mexico - Turtle bean Mexico white nodule | ecosystem: Host-associated > Plants > Roots > Nodule | place: Mexico: Nepantla... | reverse complement strand
TTTGTTTTTTTTTTTTTTTATTTTTTTTTTTTTCACTTTTTAATTTCGGAATTTGGTTTTTTGGTTTTTTTTTTTTTTTTTTTTTTGTTGGTGGGCATATTAAAGAACTTGAAGTTATTGCATTTGGAATCATGTTCATCTGTATTCGTGATGAAATATATGTATAAGAAGACAGGGACGACTGTTAACGAAACTTTGTTTAGTTATCACATTTTGGACTGAGACAAGGATATTTGGTAGTGTAATGAAAATGTTCAAGATAAAGTAAGAAAGAAAGAGAATGTTTCAAAATTTTAAACGGGTGTAATTGTGCAAAAAATTGGGCATAATATAGGAAAAAACTGAGTGAAACACAATTAAAGTTTTTGAAGAGTTTTACAAAGATCGTATAATAAAGAATGGATGGAGAACAAAAGATATAAAAAGATTGTCAAAAAGGGACAGAAAAACAAGAGATTTGAATCAAATCAAATGTTTAAAGGTGGAAAAGGGAGTGTTTGACTCGCATTTTTATATTATTTTGTTAATGATGTAGTTTTGATTAGGACTCTAGGGAACATATTTTTGGAGGAAAACTTTGGAAATAAACGATTCGATTATGTTGGGGTAAATACAGTATATGTGTTGTAGTCTTAACAAGAACCAATGTGAATGTGATGTTAAACTGAAAAAAGGAGAAAATGAAAATGTCATACTAATTTTAAGTTTAAGTATCAAGTATGAATAATAGAAAAAAAAAAGGAGAAAATTAATGAGATGTGATAAATAGGATATAAACAAGGTTATTAAAATGGTATGATAGATGTTGGTTTTAGAGGGAGAAAATAAAGAAATGGAATGTAAAGATGGATGTGTGAACATACAAGAGAAGGAGATGTTGGTGAGATATGGAGAAAAAATTATTAAAACAATTCAAACATGCATAAGGTAAGGTACAGTCGTGAGAAAAATAGATTACAAATTTTAAAGATAGTATAAGTAGTCAACAAGGATTTTATGATAAATGATCGTCGATGAAACTTTGATCTTTTGACTGACTTAAATCCTTTCTTATAGCTGAAATTGCAATAAATGCGTGAAATAAGTTTGTTTCTTAATTTAACTAATGTAAAAAAGAGAGTAATGTGACTGATAAATATTTTTAAACTAATGATAAAAATTTGATGAGAAATAATTCACTGTTGTATTTAATATATTTATGTTACAAACTTCTTTCTTTCTTTCTGAGTTATTTCCCCTTACCAACATTAAGTATAACTAGATTCATATATCTTGAATAAGATAACAAGTTTAAACTTTATAAACGGAAAGAACACAGTTAAAAAAAATATTTATGGACAATCATATTATTAAATGAAGATTAATCAACAAAATCAATGGGTATTTTATACTAATTTATTGTAAAAAAAATGACTTCATGGTTTTCTCATCATTTTCGAATTTGTACATTTTGTCATTTAAATTTCCTTTTCCCCAAATTCTCACTCATTTGTTTATATCTTTTCCTTTAACCATCATAATGTGTTTTCCACTTTTATTTCAATGATCTTTCATTCTCACTCATGTACATTATTTCCCGCCACTCATTTAAACAAATTTTATTTACTAATTTTGTAGCTTGTTTGCATAACATTCTCACTCATTTTTATTATGTTCTCATTCATTTGAATTTCTCGTCTGCATATTTCTTGTGTTGTAATCATTTAAATAAATTATTCTAATAACTACAGAGGCATGAGAAATGTAAATCTATAGGCTGAGTCTATGCCTTTAATAAATGTTATTTGTGGGAAAATATGAATACTATACTTTAAATATAAAAATTATTTGAGGTAAAATACTAATAATAACACCATATCGCCATCAAAAAACTTGAAAGGAAGGTACTCTCATTAGCTCAATTTTTAGGAACTTTAAAGCAAAGAAAATTGCACTTAAACTCGCATGTTGTTTTTACTTAATAAATGGCCTGAAACTCTGTAATCCTCTCATAATACAAATTATTTTCAACCAGTACGACATTATTAATCTGTAAGGTACAAAGACAAAATTGATTTCTCAAACGAGAAGAGCAGAAACATCAAGAAGCAAGAAAAAGGGGTGACCTTGTAGAAACCGAGTGGGACTACGCACCAAAAAACTGGAGCTACCTAGTTTTTTTATATAAAAAAAATCTAAAGCTATACATGTGTCCAACAAGATTGCTTGTATAAGGGAAAAAGGAGGGTAAGAGGGAGGATACAAGAAACATGGACGTTGACGTGTGCTAAGCCTTGGCCAAACTGTTTGTATTTGTAGTCAATCTAAAAACTAGGAAGCAATTGAATCTTTGATCAAGATAAATCCACCCGGGCGTCAACAGGTAGTTTCTTGATTTCAATTCCAACATACGAATGCAATTAAACAAATGTAAGCAAACTTATCGCCAAGGACCATGTTGACCTGAAAGAGAGACCCCAATAAATATCTTATGGCCACAGTACAATGAAAACATCTGGGACAACCCCAAATAAAAAAAGGGGGGAAAACACTATAAAATAAATTACATTCCAGCCTTTTTAAGTTGTCATATGACACAAATTTTGTTTGACGATCTAGACTTGCATGCTTGTCTTGGTAATTGATAGTATTTCTTTTGAATAATTCAAAAAGGGAGAGGGAATTTAGGCGGCCTGAGTTAGGTACATCCTACACCACCAATTTGCACAAAGAATATGCAAATTTGAATTCAACTATGCATCAGCAAGATGTTGGCACATTCTCGTGTATGAACACAATACGGCAGTAAGCTTCACAGGTGTGAAACTAAACTAGCTTTGGATTATCTAATGATGGGTGGAATGATGAGATTTGAGGGCATGAAGTTTTATGAAATGAATTACCATACTGGGTATTTTATAATGCAAACAGAATAAAAATCAGAAGAGCGTTGGGCATATATATGATATATCCTCAATTTTCAAGCAGATAACCAAAAATCTAAACTAAGTGAAACAACAAACTATAACAGCCAGAATAATCATATCATGTCATGTAATTTATTAGAATTACTTTAACTCTTACTGGTTCCTTGCGCTTTCAGTGGATGAACTCTGTCCAGGTAGGGAGCAATTATGATATCTAACTTCACTAACCACAGGCCAAGGGCAGATGATGTATGGGGCATAGATGCAAAAGATGCAATGATTTCTTCAACCACACCATCTGGAAATTTGCATTGAAACAACCAGCCTTTATTGATGGCACCAACAAAATCATCAAGAACCTATAAAATTAAAAATTCATAACATAGATTTAAGTCAATTTAAGAGCAATAGAATGTCAGACACTCCAGAAATTCTATCAAACATAAAGTCAAAACAATAACCTTTAAAAGCTCTACTAAAGTTGAGGTGCGTCTGAGTCGTTTCACCCATAGTTTATGTGCAGATTTCCTCCAAGCACCAACGAGGGCATCTTCAGGCATAACAGACTGTACAAACAGTGGGGTGAGAGTAATGGAAAAGATAATTAATCTTCAAAATGTCCACGTGCTTAAAATAAACTTGTAAAAATGTCATGTTTTCAATACAGAACATCAGAAAGTAGTTGGACAGGCAGATAAAAAGATAGGGCAACACATTTGAAATCAATTTACTATCATTATCATGCTTATCTAGAATTAGAAGTAACGTAAGTAAAATATTTTCTAGAATTGGAACATTCCTATTCAAAACAAAACCAAGTAGCACAAAGAATGAAGTATCAATTTTCCCGCACAAAGCCCAACCAATTGCATTGAATTTGTGCCTTAAAAGATCCAATGTAACAAAACAAGACATCAATGCCAGTAAGCATCAAATGATCAAAATTGAAGCAAATGAATGACGACTTACCTCGATAGCATAAACTGCAGCTTTCAGAGATTGAATCTGTGATGGCAGCACTTTATGATTAGGAAATGCATCACTGTCTTCTTTCTCCCTGCATGTGGCTACGTGGATTGCATATCTTTCTTCTAGGTCAAAATCAAGCTCAAATGTCATATGGCAAATTCTACAGTGTCTCTCGTCTCTCCAGTATAGATCATGACAACTCTTACATCTGGCAAGAGAGTCCATATAAGACCTTCTACCATATTTTACAACATTGAGATCCGAATAAAAAAAATTCCAAATCCAAGAATCGTATTCTTGAACACGGATCCATTTTTTAATTTGATCCTCTACTTTCTTTCCAGCCTCAATTACCACAGCCCCAGCTGAAGGCAAAGAGTCTTTAGCAGTCTCAGTCATGTTCAGGTTGTCTACATCAGATGCAGGAGAATAACTGTCATCTGTGACCATATCCAGTTCAGATTGATCAGAATGAGACATAGAACCCATTGCAGTACTATTAACATTAATCTTTGCCATAGTTCTGCATAGTGATGTTTGTCTCCTTTCCAATGATTCAATAAGAAGAGCCTCCCGTTTTCCTCTGTCGTCCAGAACTGACATCAAAGCACACAACGCCTGCATAGATACAGATTAACCAAATACAAATGAGTAACACTAAAATAGTAATGCAAACAATAGACACACGAGGACTACAAGACAAATGCATGTTTGGTTGTTTACTTTTCCATGTTTCCAATAAGTGTAACTAAAATATATTTTCTTACACATAAGAAATCCAAAGAAATTCACCTCCATAGTATCAATAACCTCCCAGTGACCATCTTCAGAAGATTCAAAATATATCCTCCTGTGACCAGGATCATCTACGTTACATGGGCCCAAGAAAAGCCAATATCTATTGTACCGACGATCTGATCCCAAAAACACCGATTGAACGGGATGTGAAATAGATGAATCTTTTCCCTTTTGGAAGTAAGCTTCAAAACTGTGGAATCTTGAAAATAATGATGAGGAGTCTACAGTACAGGGATCAGAATTCAAGTGTACTTTATGGTTCAAAAGTGGCCCAGGTTTCTTTACTGCTGATCTCTTTATTTTAGCTCCAGACCCTCGTAATTGGATGCTAGAATTGCAATCAGCTGTGACTTTAGACAAATCCTGTACAAAACAGATCATTCACGATACAACTTAACATGCTAACATCACTTCACAAAACATCTTAGAGGATGGTTGGGAGTTGGGAGGGGATGCAAGAAGAATGGAGACAATCCAAAGCCTGTAACTTCAATTTTATCAATTTAAAATCCCAGTTTAATTTAAAGGGAGGTGGAGATTATTCAATGACAACCTTTGCCTAGAAGTTAATTATTTACCTTCATCCTAATGCTGGATCCAGAGGAAACAAGATCAGTTAAAGCTGCCAATGCATTCAACTTTTCTTCAATGTTTAAGTTTGAATATTCACTCTCCATGAGTCCTAATAACCACGCTTCTTCCGGACGACTCTCGTCAATTTCAGTGTATATTTTCAACATATTATTTTTATGACTGTTTACACTCTTCAATTTTCTTATACTGGAATCTATTGAATCATTTTCAAAATCATCAGCACTGCTGCATGTATCAGTGTCATTAAGTTCATCGTCAACACTACCAGAATCCTCTGTATCTGAATGAGATTCATCACTGTCCTTCATAACTGTGCTCATACGCAGTCGGTAAGCAGTTGATGAAATCTTCTCAAATAAAGTAATATCACTTGAAAGCGTAGAACAAATTAAAGACTCAAGCTCCTCTGTAGTGCTCGCAAGGTTTAATTCAACATTCTATATGATATCAAAAATACAGTTGAAATTCATCAGTAATATAGACAAAGAATATAATTTTTAAAAAATGAATCAGAAAACAACAGTTAGTTGCCTGCATTGACTTCGCCAGCTCAACCACTTTGCATCCAGTGTTTCCTCTCTCTGACAAGATATTAAACAACTCACTCTTCAAGGTGCCAGGGCATAGACCATAGTTTACAAGAAGATTCAATTCCTACAAAACAAAAATGTAAGACTACACCTTAAAACCAAAACATTCAATACTGAAAACTTGGACTAACATCCAAGAAAAGCTTATTGACTGACTCAAAAACCCTAAAAAATAAATAGGTGGCAATAGATCTTTTACTGATATAGTATATATTTTACACTGTCGATGGATAAGAATTAAATCGAGCGAAATACAGTAATCCAGAAAACAGAAATTGGGATTATGCGCATGAAAAAGGTAATGTTTATTAAATAACAAAATTCACTGGACATTCAGGACTCCCCTTAGCCACAATGATAATTCACCAACTAACTCCTCTCAACTCCTCATAGCAACATGCCTTATTTATTCTAACTATCTCAATTTAACTAACCGTCTAAGGCTCTGTATTTACAGACTTAATCCAAGCTATATCAATTGAAACTACTATAATTTCATCTTAGATGCCAAAATCAGTGGTTTAGATATTTGAGAATCAAGTAGAATTTATTGGAATTGGAAACCTGAGAGTATGTCTGACCCAACTTATTTTTAAATGAAAAGTTATTTTAAGTTAATATTGAAAATTACAACTTAAAAAATCAAGCACATTTTATGCTACAATAAAAAGTTGTTCGGTAATTTATTTTTAAAATGTTAATTCATCTAAAACATGTTATTTGTCAAGTGAAAAAGCATATTTATAGAATAAAAATATTATACAAAATTAATTTAATTTACACAAAATTATCTTAACAATAAAAATAAATAAAAATAATAAAAGTACAAGTACTTTAAATTTTTTAATTTCTATACATGTAAAAATTCATATTTTGTTTAAGAAACATAGAAATAATCAGTATTCACAAGAGTCTCGGAAATAAAATAAAAAATCATTGTACAAACGATTTATAAGTGAACGAAAAGTTACAATTTAGAAAATAAATTAAATAAAAATATGCAAGTCATGGAATTATAAGGGCCTTGGTACAGAAAAGATCCGCAGCCAATCACAAGTTGTTTGAGGGAGCTTTTTCCAAAGGCTACTGTTTTAATATCTATATTGTAAAATAAGCACCTTAATGAAAAACTTGTACATAAATTTCTTTTGGCCCAACTTCTCTTAAGGAGAAAAAACGTTAAGAAATAAGTTGGGTCAAACACACTCAAAAGTACATGCTTAACAACTTCATCACAACAGTTTAGTAGTTCATGAATCTGATGAAATTGAATCTTTTCAGCAAAGGTTTACTGCTAATACTGCCATGGAGTGGATAGTAATTAGTAAATCATAGAAGACGATGCTATTTTATTTTTGGGGGGAAGGGGCAAGGATATTCTCCCTCTCTTAGGAACTTGAAGTTGAGGGTGGCAGAAAGACAGGCATTTCTGAAACCTAATTTTTCCATGGCTAAGTGAACACCATGAATGTATAGCCTTCATCTACAATATATGTGATCTAAGCTAAATATTATTTTACCTCAAAAGTCTGTCTAAGAAGACAATATACAAGAAAACAGATGTTGTTCACCATTTAGGATGTGTTGTAGTATGGCAATATAAAAAAATATACAATAATAATCAAAAGCCTCTCAAATATCTTATTTATGTAAAAAAAACACTAATATAAAGCATAAACATATTCAAGTCAGATCAGATGTAGAATAGGTATATTTGGACTTTGGAATACCTTGTTAAGGACATCTCTGCGTAAGGAGCCTTTCTTCGAACCAAATCCAGAAGCAACCAGCACTTGACGAAGTATTTCAATCCAAGTAAGAGAATTTAGAGATCTTCTCCAGAAGTCCAGGGAGTATTCCTCACTTTCAACCTGCCAAATCATTATGAAAGTAAACACGTAATGAACTTGTACAACACCTAAAGTATTATAAAACAATAAGTCATTCTATATTAAATATTATAAAACAATAAGTACTTAATAATCCATGAACTCCCAAAATGAGGTAAGGAAAATAAGCAACTCACCGAGTGAAGTAATGCAAGAAAGTTACAAGATTTATTTGAATGAGGTGAAAAACCATTAGTAAGCTCTACTTCAATGTCAGATAAAAGAAGTGTGAGAAGGGCCACATGAATCTTGCCAAGTAACATTGAGTCCTGGAAAACACATGCAGTAAAGAGAGATACTTTGGATGTTAAAATTACAATCAAACAATAAAAATTGGAAATACTTCCAAAGTATAAGCATGGGTCACAGATGGCTTATAACCTTGTCATGAAAAGCTTGAACAAGCTCGTCAAGAGTGAAGGGACAAATCTCAACAATTATAGCATATGTATAAATGAAATGGAAAACCTGCCAAAATAAAGTTAGTTCTATGTCAATTTAAAGTTATTTCTCGTAAAAAAAAAAAAATTAAAATGAAGCTATATGGTAACTTCAGTACACCTTAACAATGATTAGCTAATCAAAGAAAAAACTTTTTGTCACAAAAAATAAATCCAGCAGGCTGTAACTAATAAATCCAAAAAATCAGTAATAGTTCATCCAAATTTAAACAAAAACCCATAAAGATCTGTCTGACAAATAACAAAGTACTAGAATCAGGAAGAATTTCCTTCACTTTCACATTATATAACCTATCATGTCCATCACATGTTTAAATTCCAGAACCATAAACAAAGTATGTAGAGAAGAAAGAATGTTGAGCTTCAAGACTTAGGTAGGTTCTGTTAAAAACAATAATGGTAGGAGGGATTCAAAAGAGAACTAGTCATGGTCTCATACAGTAAAGAAGCAAGTACAATAACAGGAGGCAAGCCTCTTCCCATGGCTGGTTTGGTGCTCCGCAGAATAAAAAATTCCAGGCACATCTAATTTTCGGTGGCTGCTGAAAAACACACCATGTGATCCTAGAAGTAGAATTCCTCGTCCCCCCTCCTTTCCGACCAACAGCCTTACAATGTTTTTAAGTGTTCTACATGTTTTGATCATGCTGGTGTCTGAAAACAGTTTTATTCCACCTAAAGCACCTCTCATATCTTACACAGACAGGCTGCAACAGAGGTGTAGGGAACTGAGTTTTGAATTCTCTCAAAACACTCTCCAAAATTTCCTTGTGTCTCTATACCATCAAATTACTAACAGATCATGGCTTATCGGATTTCATGTGATTAGTGATTGCACACCTTTTTATCCATGATGCAAAGGAACTTTCAAAGGAGGCAAAAAATGATATTGTGACAGGAAGGTTGAGCTACGACAGAAACACTCACAAGGAGAATCACATAGAAAGCACATCAATGCTGAGTAAATTTGCTTGAAAAAATTACTATATAATTATTGATATAAAGTGCTACATCTTTCCATTTACTTTTACGACAATCTTGATTAAATTTTTACATTTTTCTGGCATGGCAACAATGTGTGCTATTTAAGTAGTAAAAATGCATGTTATAGAAGAGAAACTTTAGTGGATGAGTGTAGAAACACATCTGCACAGAAAGTACCATTAATAATACATGTGCAATAACATAAGCAGATAGTCACAACTGATTGATTGTATGCACCTTAAATAATTTCTTCACAATTTCTGGTGAGGAGTCCCAAGGTTGCAAATGGATAGGTTTCTTCATCTTGACGGTATCTGGAGGAAACTTCACTAGTGCATCTGTATCATGCCACATGCATTTAATGAATGGAATTAATAAGAATCAGAACATTCTAGCTTCATAACATCATTACTCATTTGAATATAACAAGGAATGCTGGTCAAATTTTGTTCCTCCACATTACCTTTACTCAGTGAGCAGGCAAGCATGCCACTGGCCGCAAGATGATTAGAACACCTAAACAGATTGGTTCCTTCTTGTAACTCCCTCAGCTCTAGCTCTTCATCATCAATTAACATTGAAACTCGATCAACTCCCTCTTCAGATATTGAATTATCCAGAGCTAGTCCACAGTTTTCGTTTGGTGACTGATTCTGAGTCACATATAGGTTCAATTCCCCCTGCCAGATAAGAAAAACAAAAAACTTGCCAAACCATTCAACAGTAAACACAAATTCACATTCAACTTTTTGGTTACCACTCTTCTTCGCATGGAAGTCTTCCTCTTATCCTGTGATTTATTTCTCTTATTTTGTGTTTTATTTTTTGGCATTACCTGTTCAGAAAAAAAAATCCAGACCTACTATTATAAACCAGAACTAACAAGCTCACTCATGTTTTGTATAGGAAGAAGAGAAAGCGTGCATAATATTATGGGTTCAGATAGCTTACATTCCTGTTAACTGTTTTCCGTGACCTGTTGTTCTCATGGATCAGTTTCTGACCTATAGAATTTGAAAGTAAAGGAACTTCTTGGCCATCAACACCAAAACCAATTGGAACGTCTCCAGCATCAGGATTTGTTGCCCTCCAAACTGTCATCAGACCTTTGCCAATACCATGCTTCTTCACAGGTGCTTTCATATTACAATCAGCGAGACTTCGAATTGCACTCTTGGAACCCTGACCAAAAAGGACTTGGGATAAATGCAAAGGAGTGTCAACAGAAACATCACAAATCTTTCTTGGAATACTAAGAGTTACCTTCCTCCTTTTTGAAGATCCTTGGTCCTCTTGACAAGCAGAAGTGAAGTATTTGGGTCCTAATCAATCAAAGAGGAAATGGAAACAAGGCTCGTTATAAAAGCTATAATAGGAGGTAGGTGCAAAAGGCTAAATAGAATTAAAGGTATACTTAGAATAATAACAGAAATGGCTAAACGGGAAGAAACAATGTATATTCGCTAAGTACAAGTGCACAACGGAAGGAATTAAAAAATAGGGAAGCCCATTTTTGCGACTCGATATTGAATTGAGGCCAAACAATTTATTTTCTTCTGTCAGAAAGAAAAAAGTTTGAGAACATTTGGCATGATTAATAATCAAACCAAAATAAATATTTTATTTAACTTCATATTTCCTATGAATACATGTATAAATACGATGCTTAACTAATGACTATTATTTACTCCCTTCCGTGTTCATTCCAATCAAAGAAAGGGATGGTGTTTATTTGGAAATCAAAATTAATTCATGTAATTCAAAGTTCTTTACTGAAAGAATCATATTCCAATTTCCATCTATACCCCATTGTTCTTCAAAAATTTAGTAAAATATCCACGCATTCATGTATCGCAATATACAAACAACACAAAAATCCACTGAATCTGATCACCAAAAAAACACTCCCTTATACTCCCATCTAACATCATCGTTCCACGACTACCAGATACAATAAAAAAAAACAGAGGATTAAGCGCTCGGCGCACAGTAGAATAACTGAAAATCATTCAAAACGCACCATAAGGAAGAAAGTCAAACTCCTGACCAAGCGGAGGACCATCCTTCCGTAACACTCTGTTCACGATGTAATCGGCTGTGAACAGCTCCTGAAGACCTTTACGCTTTTGTTTTTTCTTAACGTTCCGCGTCACAGCCATGTCATGGTTTGAAGCAGAAGAACAGTTTCTAGCAGCAGCAGCAACTCGCGATAATACTTTTCCACCGCCACGTGTGCGAAATTCGTCGCGCGAGCAAGTACACGGCGGCACTACCACTCCATTTCCACCATTATCCCTCCGCGTATCATGGCCTTCCATTACCCTCAGTGTTCAGTGCTTCTCATCTGCACCACACAAAAATGGAAGAAACTCGAATCAGAGTTCAGAAATGACGCTGAAATGCACCGCGAACCGAATTTGCGGAGAAGATGCAATTCTTTATTGCTGCGATCAAATGCTCGTATTCGTTGAATTCGGTTACGACGGTTGAAATCAGTGTTATGTCAGTGTTTGAAGAAAGTATGGAGAGAGAAAAAAATTGAAGGAAAAGAAGATTGAGGCGATAACGGTACCGCGATTGGAGCTTGACCACTATGCGTATATGAAATGAAAGAGAGGATAGGAAGTGAGTTGAAGAAGTGAAAGAAGAAGCAGAGTGAGGATAATATGACAGGAGAAGTAGGGTTTTGGGTTTTATGGAAGAAGAGAAATATCTCTAAGTTTAGCCAAACAACCCCTTCGCAACGAGGGTTTTACATTCTACACCCCCATAAAACTCGACTGCCATCTGAAAATCCATTTTTACCTATTTTACATACATTATTTTTAAAAAAAAAAGTAAACATATTTATATTTTATCTTAATTAATTTTAAACATAATTAGTTTATTTTAAATACATCTTTTAATTTTTGAAATAAATAATTTATTTAATAGAACAAATATTTGTTCATTATAAATAATATTCAAAAAAAAGTAAACATTTTGAAATGATAATAATATGTTATATATTAATAATAAAAAATGTGTGTACAATATCATTTAAAAATATAAAACCTAAGTTTTGGTGTTTATCCCGTGTAGTATGTGGCTTTCGTCCTATGTTGGAGTGCCTTTTTTCACAAGTCCACAGTCGATCATGCACTGCAAAATGTCAACAATTTTTTTAAATATATCATGCATTCATTCAACGAGTGCATTGGTACTTGAAAACTAAAAACAAAAAAACATGGTAACATAATAACGGAAACAACTCACCGCACAATCATGCTCATGTTGTGGCGACAGTCGTGTCTGACCATCATAAGGACTATATGCTTGACAACACGGCAATACATATGGTCAATCTTTGTCTGTCTGAGGAAGTATGTAGGGATGTGACACTGATGTAAACTAATGCATGTATCCTATTGCACATGTTGTGGTTGTGAAGCCAGTGTCGCACCACTAACAAGATGGTCGACAAAGTGCAACAATCGATCATCAACAATAGCAAATACACCTCCATAGAAAGTGGGGAAGATTGAGAAATCATCTACTCATACCCAAACCAATGCAACATATGCTTTAGCAAACAACGTTATGAGCACATTCTGAACCAAATATATATTGATAACATGATTATCACCTTAAATGGTCAATTAGGTCGATGATCATTATAAGGAATCCAAAGCACTACAACATGGGTAAGATCATTGATCTGCTCGTGCATAACGTCCATTTTACATTTACGGTTTTTGAGGACGTAATGACACGCTCGAGGAAGAAACTACTAGTATGTGGGAGTGATATATCTTATGTCCATCATTGGGAAGTGTCCGTATATCCACACATTTACCACTTTGAACTAGATATTATTTATATATTTAATTGGAAAAAAACCTAAATTATTCAAATTATGTGTATTATTTACATGTAATGGTAATGGTGTGACGTAACCTCCTAATTATTTTGATGTGCAAAGTAAGCATTTCCTAGCCAATCGTACATGTGGGTTAAGTGCGGTATCTCCTTGAGCATACCCACCACAAAATCCTAAATTGCATAATAACGACAAGTATGACATGTTAACTAATGTCACACTTTTATTAGCAAAATTTGTGCACTCAACCAGATGTAACAAATAAGATTGAGCTACAAACTCCATTTGTGGTGTAAGATGAACTCCTTGTGCACCTCGTGTAATCAGTCTGGTTGGACGTGAACACTACAACACTGTCTCAACTTTATCGCAACGTCACCAAAATCTACCACAAGAAGTTCAATCAACAATGACGACATTAATGTGAAATCTAATGTCACATACATAGGGAGATGGAGAAATGTGGACACATCATCCATAATGATGGTCATCTCGCAAATAGGGAGGTAAAAATTGTTGGTGTTGCATTCTCTTTACAAAGACTAATATGAAATCTTTATCAGTGCTCTCGTAATTAAGTTTGCACAGTGACAACAATTCGATCTTAAACACTATGACCTCAATTTGGGGATGGAGAATCTCAAACTTACTGAGTTTGGGTTCGTGGAATACCAACTTTAGTTATCCTCGATCCTCGCTTTTCCATAGTCTACCCACCATGTGGTTGGCGTAACTCTGCAACAACGAGATATCAGTAAGTCCCCCCGAAAATCCTACTCCAATTTCCTCATCAATGGGAAGGGTGAAAACTTATTCCTTATCTGTTCTACATCTCGACATCGTCGGTCTCTATCTAGCTTGCGCTTGACATTATGATTCAACTTTAGTCTCAATCATATATTTGGTGATAACAGTATCAAACAAACAATCACTATTTTTTTAAAAATAACAGTACACTCCAATTTGTACAATCTCGAATGTATTTATGAATTCGAAAACTAGATTGCAAAGAGAACCACAAAGAACAAATATACACCTTAAAAACTTACCTCTTCAACACCAATGCAATGATGATGTTATGGTAGCCTCTCCCACTCATAAATGGAGGAAGGAAATCCTCAAAGGATGCAATGGTATAAGCAATATAAGCAATGATATTTTTGTCTTTTCACAACAAGTATAAGGTTGTAGTTGAGTTTTATGGGGATGTAAGTCTCTCCCGACCATTACTTTTTTTTATGTCTAGAAAAATATAATATAACATAGGAAGAAGTAATGCAACATATGATTTTTCCTATAGCATATGCTAAACAAATGAGTTAAAATAAAATATTATATTTAAGCCAAACAATTTTTTGCTGTGAATACAAGACAATAACTTTGAAAAATATGTCGAATGCATTGTTGTCTTTAATTATGTTAAAAAGTGAAATATCAATTTCTACTAGTAAATACAATAAATTTTTCAATGAAAATAATGATTTCATAATAGTTATTCAACCGAATTTGTCCATTACTGAGTTTGAGAGTCATTTTAGAATCTCACTTAGAGAAAAATATTTTGATTATTATTTATTAAGTTAACTTTAAGTCAATTTAAATACTAAAAACCTGCTATATGTGAAATTTTAATGTCTATAATTTCATATTGATATTTTTTATATATTTATTGTCTAAACATTATACACACTTAAAATGATGTTGCTTTATAATAACATCTATAACCTCTGTGTGGGCTTATCTTGTTTTCTTCAAATAGGATCCATGGAGATACTATTATTAATTGATCAAAACTTTGTATTATTTGTTATATGAATTATCTTGATATAATTAGGTGAGTTGATAAAAAAAAGTTATTGATTAAAAATTTAATATTCATTTATTATATTATTTACGTATTGGCAAAATAATCCTTCAATATTACTGGAGTCTATAAATCTTGTAAGTGTGCATTTCATTAACAAATATAAATGATAAAGAGAAAATGTATACTTAAACTTGATTGGAGAAGATCATGTTCATGTCCCTTGGTAAATAATGACAAAAAAACCTTTAATTGTATTATCAAGGTAGCGAACATAATGCAAAAGATCCTAGTGAATATTTAATTAAACGATCTAACATTATAATTTTTTATAATCTACTCGTGAAGATATCCACTATAATTCAATTACATTCTTTAACATATATACACTATGATTAAAATGATTTTTAAATTATCTTAATTATTTAAAATATTAAATTATTCATTATAATTAAAATGTCAAAATTGTGAGAATAATCTATAAGGAATAACTCATGTTCAATTACAACCTTTTGCAGAAACTCGTTTTATTAACAATAGCAATATTAGTAATTAAAGTTAACTAGAGAAAATATATAAAACCAAATAACCATTACCAACATATTATATACTTCAATATTAATTATAATTTTTAAAAGTACTTCATAAACAAATAAAAAATTAATAAAAATTAATTTTGGAGTGCTAATCATGTTAGTTTTACTGATAAAAGAAATTAATCTCTTAATATTTTGCTGATTAAATTTTGAAGTGCAAATCATGTTAGGTTTTTATTTTTTTAAAGAAAAAAACTCACGTGTGTCTTCCGATTAAGGACATCCAATTTAGGACAATTAATTCCTACGCCCAATCAACTTTTTAAATTTTAAATTGACCTTTGTTCTAGAATTGAAAATTGAAAATTAAAAAAATATATTATAGAAAAAAATATAGAATAAATTTTGTGTGTTTCAGCTATAAAATTTTGGAAAAAAATCATTAGAAAAAAACAATTAAAAAATGCAAAAAAAAAATTTATTAAAAAAAGTTCCAGAAAAACAAAAATATTTTGGTCTTTTTTTTTTTAGTCAATGATAAAATCATGTACAAATTTGTTGGATGCTTGAACCAACAGTCCAAATGTAAAAATTAGTATTATCTTACCTCAAAATTATCTTACAAATATTTTATTATTCATAAATTCATAAATAAAAAGTAAAGACAGTACAAAATATATTCAACACTTCTGCAAATATAGAGCGAGTATTAAAATATTCAAAATTGTTATTTCATATAATATAATGGTAAAAGCAGTTTCACATTAAACGCATTAAACGACGCAACCCTTGTCGTTTAAGAGTAAAGCGACAAGTGTGCCAGCGATACCACAGGGCCACTATAATTAGGGTTTATGGTGTCCCCCAAATAGACCAATTTGGAGGGAGAAAAACCAAGAGAACGAAAGAGAGAGAAAGGGGAATTTAGTTTCAATGGCATCAAGGATTTCTCTGAAGGCGAAGGGGAAGAGTTCGAAGGGATCGAAGGCACAAGAAGATCGATCCGTGAGCGAGTCTCTGAAGGAGTGGACAACATGGACGATGCGAAAAGCGAAGGTCATCACTCACTACGGTTTCATCCCTCTGGTCATCATCATCGGTATGAACTCTGACCCTAAGCCTGCACTTTCGCAGCTTTTCAGCCCCGTCTGATCCACCTCTCCGATTCTCCATCACCAACGCGACGTCGTTTCTTTCTTTCTTTTGTTTTTCCTACCCCATCTTTCATGTTTGTAACTTCATGGATCGGTTTTAGAGTGGATTAGTTTGTTTTGTTCGAGACCATTTTCGAAGACGCAGTAGTAAATAACGGCCTTTTATTACGATTACAATGTTCAAACATCGTGCCTGCGTTTTAGTTTGTTTTTATCTATCGATGATTGCGTTTTCTGATAGTTGTTTGATGCTTGATCAATGGAATGTGAACTTGGGTTGTTTTGTTTTGTCTTTACGATCTTTGGGTATTGGATTTCGCAATCATGTTTGGTGATATGATGATATTTGGTGTGCAAAATCGATCCTTGTATCTTCGATTTTATGGTTTTCACTAAAAAAAAGTAGTGATTACTCAATATTTTTTGAGCACTTGACTTTATTTTTTGTAGCAAAACAAGTCTTATCAAACAAAAATCTCTGATTCAATTTACACATTTCAAGTGAGTGTGTATTAACCCAATTTTGTTCGTAAACAGTGTTCGGAATTTAACCATCTTTATGCTTTAGAAACACAGACGTGCTTAATTGTATAGGCATAAAATTCTAGCTATGCAGTTGCAGTTTATCTATACCAATTTTATTGATCAACCAACCAGGCTAGGATAACTATATTTGCACATTAAAATATGATATTTCATGGTTATGGGCATGGTTTTTAACTCAATTGAAATTGAATGTTTTTTTTCTTCTAACGCAATGTTTTAGCATGTTGTTCAAGCCAGGGTCTCCAAGACTCTGCAAATGTCAACAGCTATGCACCAACACGCCGAGAAAATGTTAAAAGATTAACTTGTGTTTAGAATTAAGCATTATTAAGTTTGGCAACTTCTCAAGCAATACAGTATATAGTGAATAGGCTCAATTTTTCTACCCGCTAAATATTATAACAAGTAATTTAATATGCTCAATTTGTATATGAAATTCATATTCAGATTTAGGTAAACTTATGAGGGGAGAAAAAAATATATTTTTGGGCCTAGAAGATATCCAGTTTATGCATGACGACTATAAATGGGCTATTTCTTCTTCCAATGTGAAATTTTATTAGCATTTCTATACAGAAAGGAGACCTTTTAGATATTACGGAATAAAACTTTTATTATTGGGGTGTAAAAGTTTTTTTTTTCTACTAAATTTTGAGCCTAATTAAAGATGGTATGAGGGTCTAATGTGTTTACAGTTGGTTAAATAGGTTATCATTACAAAATTAATAATTGGGATTGTGATCTGATTGCTTCTTCCTGCACCTCCATATATGTTTTTCTCCCACCTCCATAGATTTTTTATATTTCAAAAATGTCCCTCAGATTTTTTTTTTTTAACTTGTAATTAGCTTCCAGATAAAATAATCTAGAAACCTTTTTTCAGATGTATGATTAATTTTTGGATTACATAATTTTGAAGTCTAAATTAGCTTATGGATTATGTAATCCATAAACTTTTTTTTTCAAATGCATGTCCAAATTATATAATATGAAAGCTATTCTCAAATCTATACTTTTGGATTATCTAATTCAGAATATAATTTTTAAAAAATATATTTTGAATTACATAATTATTAAGTTATTTTTAAATTTAAGATTAATTTTCAGATTATATAATTCAGAATATAGATGACACACGAAGGATAAAAATATATTTTCATGATAAAAGAATGTATATGGAGGTGCAAACATATGGAGGTGCAAGAAAGTAGAAAAGGTGTTGTGATCTTGGCAATTGCTTCCTACAACATATCACTGCACCAAATTCCAGTAAAAAAGACGAAAATCTCTTAATGTATTATTCTTTGAATTGCGAATTTTCTTAATGTATTATTCTTTGAATTGCGAATTTTCTTATCGCTTTTGATTTTTGTTTCTGGTTTTTTTATGTCCGGAATAGAAAAAAGATCTTACTTTCGTGAAATGTATTATTTTGAATTTTGAATTTGCATAAATAAAGGATATTTTTGAAGTTTTAAAAATATATTAGATGCAGATTTAAAAATATTAGGTGTAGGAAGAATTTGCGTGTGATCTTTATGCCAACCATAGGTTGATGAAAACGAGCTAGAAGGTCAATTATCATTGTTGTGTAATTAAAAATGGTGATTAATATATTCGAACAAATAGTTTTGAACGCTATTATTTAGTTTGTTTAGGGTTATTTGTATATATGTATTTGTTGTGTGAAAATAAAAGGTACAACCTAACCTTTTTTCCAATCCTAAACATGTAAGGATCAAAATGTTGAATAACTCACTTGAACAACTTTTGGAAATTTTTGTATATATTAAACCAAACAAAATAGTTTAGGAACTAATCATATAAAATAAATTTACATAAACATCTAACCCAATTAATATTAAAATTTTGTTGGTAGTTACAATAATTACTTTAAAAGTTAAACCAACCTTTTTTTTTATTAATTTTGTGTAAAACTTTTTCATTTACGTGGCATTAAGCTCTTAAATATGTGAAAATTTTCAATGGTTTAATATTATTTCAATGTAGATTTCTATATTTTAAAAAAATATTGTATGATAGAATGCTTTATTAGATAGTTTTAAAATTAAGATATGTAGACTAGAAAAAGTTGACAAGAACTATTAAAATTTAATATATAAAAAGCAATAATGTTAACAACATTTTTCAATGAACTAACACACTTTTTTCTTTTTTTACATTTAGTTTATTGAAAATCAAAGAATTAGAAGACAACATATTAAACAAAACTCCAATCGCCCAATTTTAATGATTTTAATAACTTTCTTAATGAAATAAAATGTGTCAAAGAGTGTGTTCAGTTCATTTAAAATATATAATGTCAGTTTGATTTAGAATATTAATGAAGTGTATTTAATTTTGTTGCTTTAAGATAAAAGGTGTTATATTTTTTAAATTTATTTTAACCTTATTTGAGATAAATTTTATATTTAAATTAACTTTAAGTATCTTGAAAATGGAGAGATTACATAAAACAAAATTAGTTAGAATTAATTTATTATAACTTTATGACATCCATCTTTATTTAGGCCAATTCTTTTTCTGCACAAAAAGTGTATATTTTGTTCTTAATTTTTCAATTATTTATATTCACAACACAAAAAATTCAATTTTAAATATATAAATTTAGAACTAAGATTTGTCTTCTGATAATCACTATTTAGAAACTTATTTGGACATACATGTCTTATTTGGACACTCATGAATACTTTATGGAAGTTAAGATTCAGAAAATCAAATTTTAAAAAGACATGTCACTCAAAGCCCTTACCCTTATACTCTAAACCATAAACCCTAACCACGGACCCAAAACCAGCATCCCCAACTCTAAACCATAAACCCTTATATTTATTACATCATTTTATCATTTTTTTGGGCCTGTCATTTCACTCCAAGCCCACAATCACAAGGAAGCAAGCTCGAAGATCGAAGGCTAGTAAACTGAACAGGCACTGAAAATAACAAAATTGTGGACACGCGCACAAGTTAGGGTTTTGGCCTGAAAATCAAACAAGGTTACACTCCCCCGCGTGTTCACCGTTAGATTCAAACTTTGGCAGTAGCAGCACTCGCAGAAGCTCGAAGGAAATGGAGAACGAGAAGAAGGAATCACCGTCGCTGGGAAAGCGAAGAGAACCTGAACTCCCAGCTGCAGTCCCAGACACCGCTTCGAAGCCGAAACGAGCTCGCAGCGCAGAGCGCACGTGCGTGCACGAAGTCGCCGTTCCGAGCGGTTACGTCTCGAACAAGGACTCCGAGCTCCACGGAACTCTCTCGAACCCTCTCCACAATGGTGCCATGGCGAAGTCCTATCCCTTCGCCCTCGACCCCTTCCAACAGGTCTCTATAGCGTGTTTGGAGCGCAACGAGTCTGTTCTCGTCTCCGCCCACACCTCTGCCGGCAAAACCGCCGTGGCCGAATACGCCATTGCCATGTCCTTCCGAGACCGGCAGCGCGTCATCTACACGTCCCCGCTCAAGGCCCTCAGCAACCAGAAGTACCGTGAGCTCAGCCAGGAGTTCACCGACGTCGGGCTCATGACCGGCGACGTCACACTCTCACCGAATGCCACGTGTCTCGTCATGACCACCGAGATTCTCCGCGGAATGCTCTACCGAGGCTCCGAAGTCCTGAAAGAAGTAGCGTGGGTTATATTCGATGAAATTCACTACATGAAGGATCGCGAACGAGGCGTTGTATGGGAAGAGAGTATAGTCTTTCTGCCTCCGGCGATTAAGATGGTGTTTCTCTCCGCTACTATGTCGAATGCGACGGAATTTGCGGAGTGGATTTGTAATATCCACAAGCAGCCTTGTCACGTTGTGTACACTGATTTTAGGCCTACCCCGCTACAGCACTATGCGTTTCCCATTGGAGGGAGTGGGTTGTATTTGGTTGTGGATGAGAATGAACAGTTCAGGGAGGACAATTTTCTGAAGCTGCATGATACTTTCGTGAAACAGAATTTGGCTGATGGGAGGAGAGGTGGGAAAAGCGGTGGAAGAGGTGGAAGAGGTGGAAGAGGTGGCAATGCTTCTTCTGGTGGTTCTGACATTTACAAGATTGTTAAGGTTAGTTTGACACTATGTTATTCAGCATGTCAGTTTTATTAACCATAAATGAGCAGTATGTTAAGTCTTGATATCTTCTGTTAAGTTTTCATAGCTTTTATTAATTAATTTATTTAGGGTGACTCTGGGAGAGATCGCTTACGACTTATTTGGGTTTATCTTATAATTACTTGTCTAGAGCCCTGTTTGTATAAGTTCTGCATTATAGAAAGTTATGAACAACTTATAAATATAAGGTAAAACGATGTGTTGGAACTCCCCGTCTAGAATTCAAAAGTTGGGAATCTACATTGTTTTTAGATTAGTCATAAATGTATTCATAGTCCTTCCAAGTCTCTTGTTCCCTTTGGGATGTTTTCTTGCATTTTCTTTTAACTTTTATTCTAAAGTCTTTTGTAGTTTGGTCTGCCTTATTAATTTTGGAAGTCTAAAGCTGCCTTTAAAATTTATTGCATTTTTGAGAAAGCCTTTTTTAGTGTAAATAATTGTTTTTTATTTTCAAATTTCTCCTACAACAGTGTAACAGTAAAAGCACTTTGATTTTTAAATAAACTAACCAAAAACATGGAAGTGATTTAAGCGTTTGGCTTCCTGCCATATGGTGTAAAGCACATGGCCTTTTCAAATGATTGTCCTTCACAATAATGTTAAGAGATTGAGTAGCTTTACTATGATGGGGTCTATTTTCTACATTTGCGTTTCTTAAGGAGGACTTCCTATCCTCATTTCCCTATTTTTCTTGTCTCAATAAACTACTCTATTGAAAAAACTTGTGCTTAGTCTTTATTTGAGCTAGTGTGTTGCTTATTTTTCAGATGATAATGGAACGGAAATTCCAACCTGTTATCATCTTTAGCTTCAGTAGAAGAGAGTGTGAACAACATGCAATGTCTATGTCTAAGCTTGACTTCAACACCCCAGAAGAAAAGGAAAACGTGGAGCAGGTTTTTCGAAATGCAGTGCTATGTTTGAATGAAGAAGACAGGTGCTTACCTGCTATTGAGCTGATGTTGCCTCTTCTTCAGCGAGGGATTGCTGTCCATCATTCTGGACTTCTTCCTGTTATCAAAGAATTGGTTGAGCTTCTTTTCCAGGAAGGTCTTGTAAAAGCCCTATTTGCCACTGAAACAGTAAGATTTTGTCCAGCTTCTGATTTCTTTTTTTCTGTTACTTCTAGATTGAGTCTCGGATACATTTTTTTTTCAGTTTGCCATGGGTTTGAATATGCCAGCGAAAACAGTTGTATTCACTGCTGTTAAGAAGTGGGATGGTGATAGTCACCGATATATTGGATCTGGTGAATATATACAGGTGAGAGATGATATATTTTTGGGTGATGGTGGTTGTTAAAATATTCATTCTGGTGCCCACATTAATATTATTGATTTGCTGCCTTCAGATGAGTGGAAGGGCTGGGCGTCGTGGCAAAGATGAGCGGGGAATCTGTATCATAATGATTGATGAACAGGTGAGATATTGGTGGTCAAATTTGTTTTCTGTTGCATAAATTTGAGAGCTTTTTCATGAGATTCCACAATTAGATCTCTATCTTTTCTTAGCCTTGTTGTGTGGTGTTCTATCAACTTGTGTGGGTAAGGCTTTTGTTTTTGTTGGTGTCCTAACTAAAAGATTAGACTAATTCCTGCTCTTCCATCAACATATAAATCATACAGATCTATTCTCTTATGTTTCACATAAGTTGGCTTATTTCAAATATATTCTTGGTATTCAGAGTCCTTTCTTTTGTTTCCTTGGAAAAGGTTTAAAAAAGAATGATATTATGTAAGAGGAAAAGGTTTACAAAATAAGGACATTGTGTAAGATTCTGTGGTACGTTGATTGACTCACCTCTGAGCTGGGACATGTGTACTCGTCAATGTTTTAAATCTTGGATAGCCATCTCGTCACATAGTCCCGCCATTCTGTGGTACCAATTGAAGTTTTTGTGTGTGTGTATATGTCGTTCAAGTATTGTAATCACTTTTTTACATAATATCACGTTTTGTATGTCTTCTGAGAATAAAAAAAATAAAATGAAATTATGAACACCATTGAATGTCTTTCTTACCACTAGAATAGGATTTGTTTAAACATTAACATATTCAAAATGACAATTTGAGTTTCACTAAAAATATTGTGTAGTGTTTTTATATAATCATAATATTTAAACTGGAATTAAGTTGAACTTTTTTTTTAATTTATATTAAGTATTGGCCCAAACCTAATAGTATTTTTATGCATACCCCCAAATATCACACATCGGACAGAGTAATGTACTGTGTACCCGTACCTGTATCAAAAAAATACTGCACACTGAAAGATCCAATGCATTTTGTTTAGGAAACTTTTTGATTACAAATGAATATGCAAGAAGGTAAAAAATTCAATCTATTAAGTTGGTCAGGTGTAGATTCAATGCATAAGGTTTAGTTCGTTTTGAACCAGCTTTCAATTGAGTGTTAAAGCAAAAATGAGATTAAATTGGTAAATGTGAAAGAGTTCTTCTCAGAAACTAATTAACTAATAAAGTATTTTGATTAAATCATGCCACTGGTTGGAGTTTTCTTTTTGGAGGAAATCATTTAAATCTAATTTGAGACAAGTAGTTTAATTAGTGTTAATTTGTTAGTGAGACACATGGTACTATTTATTTGTATTATTTGTCACGCCAAATGAACAATGAAGTTTCTGGGTTGGTTTGTTGTGAAATGTATTTATTTGTTTCTCTTCTATTTTCCTTTCTTACATTTAGGATAGCAAATTAAACTGTTTATTTGTGCTGTGGAAATCTATTATTTATATATATTTTTTTCTGTTTTGTTTATAACTCACTCATATGGCATGTCAATGAGACTATAAGTTTGTTGCTGTGTATCGTGTTCATTTTTTCTTATCTGCTATCTATACAACAGTTCCTTATTTGAAAACTAGTTAGTTTTATATTCACAACATACATTTTATCTGATTATTTTATGTAGATGGAAATGAATAACCTCAAAGACATGGTTTTGGGTAAACCTGCTCCTTTAGTTAGTACTTTCAGGCTTAGCTACTACTCAATTTTAAATTTGATGAGCCGTGCAGAGGGTCAGTTCACTGCTGAACACGTGATACGAAATTCATTTCATCAATTTCAATATGAAAAGGTTTATACTGAACCATTTCCTTCAAAATCTTATTAATTTTTGTTGCACCGAGATCTATATCTTATTAGCATCTTTTTCTTGTTCAGGCCTTACCAGATATAGAGAAAAGGGTGTCAAATCTGGAGCAGGAGGTAACCTTGCTTGATGCTTCAGGGGAGGTAATATTTGTTCCTAGTTACGTAGTGTAGTTTTCTTATTTATGTGTGGTATTTTGTTGATATTGGCATTTGTTTTATTATAATTTGTGCAGGCTGAAGTGTCTGAGTATCATAAGTTAAAATTGGAAATAGCACAGTTGGAGAAGAAGATGATGGCAAAAATAATTCGGCCAGAAATAATCCTTTATTTTCTTGTTCCTGGTCGATTGGTATGCGATACTGTATTATTATGAATCAGCTTGCAAATGATTTTGAATTATGTTGTGCTTATATAGTTTTCTTTAGCAACAGCGCAAATATTGATTTGTAGATATATTATATATCTATTTGGTTTTTTTGCACCCCTTTAATCTCTGTCTACATTTTTTCAATTTTTATGTTATTGTTTACTTTATCTTGTACACCTTTTCCTTATCTTTTGCTTTACTGAGTTAGAATGCACTTTGTAACCTTTTCAGATCAAAGTCAGAGAAGGTGGAACCGATTGGGGCTGGGGTGTTGTAGTTAATGTTGTTAAGAAACCTTCTGGTGGTGGTTATATAGTTGATACTTTACTTCAATGTTCACCTTGTTCATCTGAAAACAATTCACGGCCAAAACCATATCCACCCCGCCCTGGAGAGAAAGGTGAAATGCATGTGGTAAGTCGATATTTCAAACTGTTACATGATTTTTTTTAGTGTCTTCTTATGGAACTTTCCCTTTATCTGAAAACTTGTTATTTTTTTCTTGGCTGCTCCTTTTGTAATAGGTCCCTGTTCAATTACCATTAATATCTACTCTTGGTAAACTGAGGGTATCTATACCTTCTGATCTTCGACCCCTGGAAGCAAGGCAGAGTGTACTGCTAGCTCTACATGAGCTGATAAATCGTTTTCCAGGAGGTATTCCAAAACTTAACCCTGTAAAGGTAATTATTTTCCACACACAGATGTAGCTAGTTGGTTGTATGTTATTGTTTTGTTTTTATCAAGAGTTAAAATAGTAAAATAATTCAACTTTGGTCATCAAAATTATTCACTTGGTAATAGAATCATGCTATTTACGTGTGATAGAAGCTTTTATTAATGTCAAGCTATAGAGAAGAAAGAGACATTGAGTTGAAACAGTATGTTTCCAAGACAATATAAGTGCTTGATTTATATTGAGAAAAAGAATCAATACAATACATAGAGATTTGATATCCCCAAATACTAAAGATATGATACAAGAATAAATAAAAAAGCTCCTAATAATACATATATATTCTAGTTATTCTTGATTATATTGGATCTGGTAATTTTTCTATAATTATAAAACTCCTCGTCTAGCTGGATAATTATTATCCCCAATGCCCACGAGTTCATCAACAAAACTCTTGATCTTGAGAAGATATTCTCCCATAGAATCTAGACAAACAGTGTGCAGCACAAAATATTTGTGAATTTTCTCCCAAACTTCATAGGAGTGAGTCAATCCAAGAACACCAGAGAGAACCAATTTAGAAAGAGTAGACTAAAGCCAGACAAGTAATGTCTGATATTGCACTTCCCACGTCCCATATTCAGGATTAAGACAATCAAATGCATGATCCTCTACAGTGAGAATTAACAACAAATAGCTGGAACTTATGCGATTTGATGACCAGTTCAACATATTGGCTCCAATGGAGATAAATTGAATCATCCAGCTTCTCAGTAATGGAGGTTGGAAAGGAGTTTGAGGTGGAAGCCATGGCGAATGGCGCAAAGGGAACCTTGGATGGGAAGAGGAAGAGACTTCAGAAAAATGGCTCTAGATACCATGTTTAAAGAATCAAACAAGAGAGAGATGTTTAACAAACTAAATGGTATTCATTCTATTAATTTGTTGAAAGTAGAAGTAGACTTTAGTATTTATAGCTAACTACTTGAAACACAAGAGATAGCAAATTGCCTTTACTGAAAAGGTTACATGAGGTAGCTGTGCACAACAGCTCTGACTACATGCTACAATTATACATACACATAATAGCTAAGTTCATGCTTAATATTCTCCTTCATTGCATTTACCTTGTAACTTCTCTATTTCATTCTCCTTCTGAATGGTTAAGATTATTTAATGTCATGATTACTATTAAAATATAAAATCTTTCTTTTTTGTAATATCTGGTCAAAAGATTTGATGGGCGCATTATTTTCCAACTATTATAGAGACCAAGTCAGAAAACTATTGAGCTTCAGTGATGTTTAACTCTACTACTGAATCAAACATTATTTATGTTGCATATTCTTTAAAATAAATTTTTCAGGACATGGACGTACGAGACTCTGAGATAGTTGAAGTAGTCAATCAAATAGAGGAAATTGAGAAGAAAATGTTTGCTCATCCTATGCATAAGGTTTGTTCATGAACTCCATTTTCTCTTTCTTTTATGTTATAAATATGATTTTCCTTGACTTTGATTTTAATGTTACCTTAATGTATTGTTACAAGTAGCACCAAGATGTGGATCAAATTAAATGCTTTGAGAGGAAAGCAGAAGTGAATCATGAAATTCAGCAATTGAAGACAAAAATGCGGGATTCTCAGGTATTGACTTTGCTGGATTTACTTATTAATCCAGATCACATCTTAGAAGTTTGGAACTGAATGTGAATCTACTCAACTGTGTCTGCTATGCATTTTTGTGTGTATATCCACGAGGCTCCATGCATATTAACAACTTATCAGTGGGTGGATTGTTAATGTGCAGATTTTATTGATGACAAATAGAGTGCAATATATCTGATAACTACATTCCTTCATTTACTTTTTTGAATCTCCTTTTGCATGATTTGGTTGTTGTTTTGATGGGTTCAATGCTTATAGAAATAAAATTGTTAAATTTTCAGCTACAAAAATTTCGTGAAGAATTAAAAAATCGCTCGCGAGTCTTAAGGAAGCTTGGTCATATTGATACTGATGGTGTAGTTCAGTTGAAGGGACGGGCAGCATGCTTGGTTGACACTGGAGATGAACTCCTTGTCACTGAATTGATGTTTAATGGTGAATTAATATTTGTTTTCTCATTCTGCTTTCTGTATAATTTGCAGTTCATTATTTTTGTAATGCGTTTTTCTTCTTTGCCCCCATTAGGTACTTTTAATGACCTTGACCACCATCAAGTTGCTGCCCTTGCAAGTTGTTTCATCCCGGGAGATAAATCAAATGAGCAGATACAACTAAGAACCGAGCTTGCAAGGCCTTTGCAACAACTTCAAGATAGTGCAAGAAGGATAGCAGAAGTAGGTGTTTTTATCACTTTACTTAAATCTTTTGGCAATTCTGAATTAACATATAAATCGGATTACCATTTGTCAGATTCAACATGAATGCAAATTGGATATAAATGTGGATGAGTATGTTGAATCAACAGTAAGGCCATACTTGATGGATGTGATATACTCCTGGTCAAAGGTTAGTTATACCATATTTTTGGCTTGAACGCTTGCTTACTTAAGTCATTTACTTTCCAAAGCCTCTCATGATCCAAGTGGTCTAGGGTTTGATCATTGTTGTCCCCTTCCCCTAGTGAAAAATAGTTTAATTTAAACACAAAATTGGTGGGTCTGTGCATTGTCTGTGTTTCAAGTCCAAATGTCTCCTGCTTTTGGATTGATGGTTCTGGACAGTTTGAAATGCTGGATTTTATTGGATATGTGCCGATTGTTGAAGTCATTATAATGTTAAGAGTTTTTTTCATGGAAGAACAAAAAATGTAGACAAAAAGCAATGTCACATGAAAATATGATAATTTTAATTTTATTATTGTTATTGTTATTATTATTATTATTATGGTTTTTGTTAAAATAATTTTTTCTTTCTCAAAAAAAGTTTTCACTTTTGGTTTTTCATTTTTTGCATTTTGTCTTTTCTAGTTTTGGGCAATTTCTTACTGTCCAACTGTTTATACTATAAATTTAACTTCATGTTATGCTGATGTTGTTTTTGCCACTAAAGTAAACATTAATTTTTTAGGCTTTCTTTGGGTTGATGATCATCGTTAGATATTCAAGCATCATTAAATTGTTACTTTTCTTCATTAATATGGATTTTAAGTTTCAACAGTGAGCTTCAGGAAACTTGCCATTTAAAAGTCCTTGTAAGGAGGAAAATAAAAAGGCTTGAGGATAATTAAATCTTTTCACAATATATCAAATTGTCACACAACTTGTCAAAAACCTTGCCTAAGCTTGAGCCTTTTGCATTTGTTTGAGTTGTGATTATAGGATCTGAAACTATTCGTTGAGCATTTCTTTGAATATATATATATATATATATATATATATATATATATATATATATATATATATATATAGAGAGAGAGAGAAAAGAGAGATTTTTTTATAAATATATATATATATAATTTTATTTATAGAAAGTATATGTGTTTTTTTTTTTATTTTTTGTATTCTTTAATTTGAAAATATATTTTTTTTTATCTTTTTGTATTGGTGTTGGATGTAGGTGGAGTTTTTTATTTTATATTATTTTTAAATTTATTATTTTTTTTAT
>Ga0123342_1002741_pt1 | contig 28999 bp, 16 predicted proteins | sample Turbeawhitnodule_FD_89960 | JGI IMG/M metagenome (GOLD analysis project Ga0123342, IMG submission 89960) | Root nodule microbial communities of legume samples collected from Mexico - Turtle bean Mexico white nodule | ecosystem: Host-associated > Plants > Roots > Nodule | place: Mexico: Nepantla... | reverse complement strand
GGGTGGTAGAGAAACAATAAGTAGAACGACTTTATCCTCATCATCAATTTTAACATCCAAATTTTCCAAATCAATTATGATGGAATTAAATTCATCAAGGTGAGATTGGATGAGAGTACCTTCAGACATTCAAAGTGTAAAGAGTCGCTCCTTTAATCGGAGTTTGTTTGCAAGACTTTTGGTCATGTATAGAGACTCCAATTTACTCCATATGCCTGTTGTAGTTTTCTCGTTGATGACCTCACGCAACGCCTCACGGGACAAACATAACTGGATTGCAAACAATGCCTTTTCATCCATCTCATCCCACTACTCCTCCGTCATAGTGGTCAGTCTCATCATTTTACCTGTCAAAACTTTCTTTAAACCATTATGGGTGAGAACAGCTAGCATCTGGACTCGCCAGATAGCAAAACTGATTTTACCATCAAATTTCTCAATATCCAATTTTGACATTATTGAACAACAGATCCTGGTTGAATTATCGAAAAAGCTCTGATGCCAATTTGTAGGGATATCATGTGCGAAAGCGTAATAATATCAACCAAAGATTATGAGAAATTAAAGTAAAAAAGAAAATGAGAATGATACCAGAAATTTTTAGGTGGAAAACCCCTTTTAATAGAGGTAAAAAACCACGGGCGAGAGAGTCAAAACTTCCACTATAATGGTACTGAGAGTACAATGAATTCCTCTCAGACTAATAGATAAATAGCCCCAAAACAATCCTCTCTATATGGGTTAAACACTTACACCCAAGAACAGAAATAGAGAGTATATGAAAAGAGAGAGGAAGCAAATGTGTGTTGCTTGTTTGTTGTATGTTGTGTGTTACATTGCTTGAAGGAATCCACTATATATAGTGGTTCTAGGAGACAACAATAATAAATACAATTAATGGTAATTAACCTCCCTTTGATGACAATTAATTGTAGTAAGAAATCTCCATTTAATTACAATTTAATTGTGGTGAGTAACCTTCCTTTGATTGCAATTTAGTGTGGCAAGTAACCTCCAATTTGTAGGGATATCGTGTGCGGAAGCGTGATAATTTCAACCAAAGATTATGAAAAATTAAAGTAACAAGGAAAAATGAGAATGATACCAGAAATTTTTAGGTGGAAAACCCCTTTGAATAGAGGTAAAAAACCACCGGGGAGAGAGGCAAAACTTCCACTATAATGATACTGGGAGTACAATGAATTCCTCTCAGGCTAATAGATAAATAGCCCAAAAACAAATTCTCTCTATATGGGTTAAACACTTACACCCAAAAGAAGAAATAGAGAGTATAGGAGAAGAGAGAGGAAGCAAGTGTGTGTTGTTGTTTGTTGTGTGTTACATGCTTGAAGGAAGCCACTATATATAGTGATTCTAGGAGACAACAATAATAAATACAATTAATGATAATTAACCTCCCTTTGATGACAATTAATTGTAGTAAGAAACCTCCATTTAATTACAATTTAATTGTGGTGAGTAACCTCCCTTTGATTGCAATTAAGTGTGACAAGTAACCTCCCAATTATGCCAAGAAAACGGTCAAAGGTGAGTCATAACCCACAAAGAGAATGAAGAAATGAGGAAGAAGTTAGTATAAAACACTTCAGCACCTCAAAGCTCCAAATTTAGACAAGCTTCCCATACCAAGAATATACCACCACCAGTCCATTTCCCGTCGATGATGACCCGACCATTGGAGGTCGAGAGCTAGAAAGTCAAATCCCTGTCGAAGACCTCAACACACACATGGAACAGTGGAAGGAACCCACTGACATCCTTTCATCAATGAAATAATGGAAGTCTAGGTACCACCAATCTGAAAGGGTCTAAACATAGACCAATATGATGGGACGACTAACTTAGATAAACATATTGATGTCTACACTATCAAGATGATTTTATATACCATGAACAATGTCATCACATGCCGAATTTTTCCTACCTCCTTGAATGAAACTCACCTGATTCATCTGACTCCCCACCCACCTCACTGAATTGATTCTTTTGACACACTTGTAACCAAGTTTGGAACCCCGTTTGAGCAAATCCCATCACCTTACTTCCATGGCCTTGGTGAACATCCACAAGGAGAATGGGAATCGTTATGCATGTTCTTGGAAAGGTTTGAAAAAAAAAATCCATGAACATTTGAAACATAAGCTCCAAGGTAGCTCTACATTACATAGTTATGACATTGAGGTTGGGGTCATTTGTAGATAGCTTGTGCAAGAAGTTTGTTGCTAACCTGAACAAATTACGAAAAAAGGGGCCAAAGTCATGGTCGAGTTGTAGCCTGAAAAGAAAGAGGTCAACAAGTTCTTTAGGACCTTGAATGCCCCTAAAGCAAAATAGCTAAAAATGTTCAAGTTCAATAGAAACACCCCTTTAAGCGTAAATCGAGGCCATATTTTGGAGGAGGCACTAAATGCAGAGCTCATTGATAACTGTCATATTTAAGCAATATTGCATATTAATATACAGACGCTTTTGAATATTAATTGATAAAATAACTATAATATAACCCCTAATTTATCAATTTAAACCTTTTTACATATTTTGTGATTATAATTTGAATAAAAACGATTTATTCCTGAATTTGTGTTAGTTTCAGGATTTTAGGAAAGAATGGAGATGAAAGGGCAAAAGAAGAATATACAAAGATAAAAAGGGAAAGTTGGAACGCTCCATCACTCGGCCAAGCTTGAAGCTTCTAGAGGATCTCGCCCAAGCCAAAAGCTCCCAGAGGATCTCACCCAAGTGAATCCAATCTCGCTCAAGCGAGATCACTCCAGTGACGTTGGGCCTGTTTTCGTCCATCTCGCCCAGACGAGCCCTATCACACCCAGGTGAGAAGTCACTTAGCCAAACCCAACTAGGTTAAATATGAGGCGTAAGGAACAACCCTAGACATCAATTGTTTGAATATAAGGTGTTAGAAAACCCTAGAGGAGGCGGTCATCGAGGATAAATATCTTAGATCTTCTTTTCTTGTTTTCCATGCTTGCAATGACCAACATGAGGGGCTAATTCTACCTTTTGGGATTGAGGGAATTTGTTCAAACTCTTATGTATTGAGGTGATATTTAAATATAATATTTGGTTCTTGATTGATGATTGGTATTGTCATTTTATTTGTAATGCTTGTTTACCATGATCAAGATCCTTAGATTTCACTGAAAAGTATAAGTTTTTAACCCAAATAACAATACTTAACACTAGGAATAAATTTGAAATGTTATTTGTTATTGACATTTAATCGTAATGCTAAGGAGTTTTTATAAATATGCGAGGAATCAATATAAATGACACTTTTATATGGGCATCAACATCAATCAAAGGATAGAGTATTACTATGCTTTTCAAAATACAAAAGAGTAAGAAGGATGAACCTTAATCCCAATTTTCTCAATTGGACCAACAAACTCTTTAAGTTTCTTTTTTTATAATTCTTGCAATCATTATAACAAACTTCCAACAAACTTATTATTTTGTTTTCTATTTAGTAAATCTTATATTTGATAATTCAATTGTTCCTTGTGGGTTTAATATCCTTCTTTAGGGACAAATTATTACTTCTGATCTGGTACATTTTCCATTAAAAAGTCAACATTCATCCCAACACCCATGAAGGTGTCAACTCCGCCAGATACCTAAAAAGAATGTAGGTATCATCAGAATTTTGGGCACACAATTGAGGAATTTTGGGCACACGATTCAGGCCAGTCACTTGAGAAAATTCATCAAATACATTGAGTATCAATAATGGAATTGGTCATCGGGAAAGGGGTCGAGATGAAAATTGGGAAGAAGATAGGTCGAGACCACCTTAACAACTCAGGTCAGAAAGTGATCAAGATGTTAGGACCAACGATGAAATATGATATAGCCAAATGAAGACACTGTGTTTGTCAAACTCCAAGGAAAAGACCAAGGCACCCACATAGGAACCTCGCTATTCGTGGCCAAGGCCAAAATAATCTGGCACTCCTTCATAGAGAATATAGACCTATTCGCATTGATTGTCATTGACATGTTGGACGTGGATCCATGAGTGATATCGCATAAACTATTTGTCTGTTGGGATGCTCAACTTATCTCCCATAAGAAAAGAAAAGTAGAAGATAAGGAGAGTAGGGCCGCAAAGGAAGAAGCTGAGAAATTGTTAGGGGTTGGGTTTATCAAGGAAGCAAATTACACCACATGGCTAGAAAATATGGTCATGGTGAAAAAAAACAAAACGGGATGTGCACCGGTTACATTGATCTCAATAAAAATGTTCCCAAAAGATACATACCCCCTCTTGAACATTGACTAATTGGTAGACAAAGCAATTGGACACAAGATCCTTAGGTTTTTTATGCTTAATCCGTATACAACCAAGTTTGAATGTATTCAAGTGATAAAAAAAATCGCATTCATGAAAGAAGACAACAATTTCTACGAAGTCATATCGTTCGATCTAAAAAATGTAGGAGCCACATACTAGAGGCTCATGGATGCGGTGTTATGAAGGCTCATTGGTTGAAAAATCGAAGCCTGTGTCAATGATATGGTGGTAAAATTTGAGTACTGTGAGAAACACATCGAGGACTTGGATAAGTTTTTGTCACACTCAGAAAGTATACTCATGGTCGTCGACTATTTCATGAAGTAGATTGAGATTGCACCACTAGTCAACATCTCGGTGAAAAGTGTGAAAAACTTCATATGTAAAAATATTATATGTCGGTTTGGTGTCCCACACACCATTATTACAAACAATGGTCTGTAGTTCATCGATTAAGGACTCATTGACTTCTACCAACGACTGGGCATCATGTTCGTAACGAGTTCAGTCAAACATTCCCAAACCAATGGACAAGTCGAGGTTCCTAGATATTCTATGGGCATACATATGAACCCCCCTAGTCGACCACCCTTGAAACCTCATATAGTCTCACCTATGGAATGAACAACATGATTTCGGTGAAAATTGAAGAGTCGTGACTCATAAGGCAAATATTCAACTTTAACTTAAACAACGAAAGTCCAATGGCTAACCTAGATCTACTAAGCGAGTTGCGGGATAAAGCTCGAATAAGAGACGAGGCTTGTAAAATCTGAGAATCTTAAAATTAAAATTTCAAGGTAAAGTCAATATCCTTCTATCGAAGAGACCTCGCTTAGAGAATGTGCAGCAACGCGAGAAAAAATCAAGACAAATTCTTGACCAATTGAGAGGAACATTTTTGAATCCAAGATGAAGGCAAGAACGAGACCTATAAACTTAAACACCTCTCAGGAAAACCAATATCGAGAACATGAAATTTCACGCAATTGGAATTTTATTTTAGTTAATATTTCTTTTACAGTGAAATTTGAACTTTCATGTCTACTCTTTCCTCACTTGACCTTTTTTTCCCTAAAAAGGGCTTTCAACCGATAAGGTTTTCATGAGACACCCAATAAAATCTTCCTTTTTCAAGACTTAATAAATGTTTATTCAAGCATCAATAAAGATGTTCACGGTCAACAAGAATCGACACGCCCAAAGCTTAAAATCAATCATGATAGATAGGTCAAGCATCAACTGAGATACTCACATTAAACATGAACCGGCACGCCAAAGCATAACATTAACCAAGATGCATAGGTTAAGCATCAATCGAGATTCTCACGCGTGAACCAACACACCCAAGGCTTAACATTCACAATGATGCATAGGTCAAGCATCGACCAAGATGCTCATTCGTGAACCAACAGAAATACAAGTTTACATCAACCAAGATGTTAAAGCAAAGCATCAACTGAGATGCTCACACCGTGTAGCAACAAGCACACAATGAAGCATTAACTTAGATGCTTTGTGCAAAAGGATAAAGGCAAGTCTTACCCGGGAATTGCACAACCTTAGCCGACACGCAAAAGGCTTAACAATTACGCATCATAAGGAATAATAATTGAGATGCCTTTAACACAGGAAAGACTCCACATAAGCTATGCATCAAATAATGTCACAAAGATTATAAAATTTGAATTAAAACGCTATGTCTGAGTTGTCTATGACAAATGATAATCAACGTAACATTTTTTTTCAAAACACAACCATATAAAGATTCATTCGGTAGAGACGGGTGAAATCAAAAAACGGGAAGTGAACAACAAAAATAAACCAAGAACATACAAATCCAAAGAAATAGCAAAAAAGTTTCAAGTATTCATCGTATTAAAAAGTTGAGCCATTTGTCTCACCATACAAAAGTGTCCAGATTACATCACTAAAGAAAACCAAAACCCCCTTCAACCATCTTTTTGGATTCTTCATTCAATAGACTATGTGAAACAGTATCCATTGAGACCTGCCCATTTGGGACTGAGTTACTGAGCATGACCACCAATGTGTCCCAACTTTCAAGCGACAAACTGAGTTGCATAAGTGCTTATAACTCATCATCAATCTACATATTTATCTTTTCCAATTGATTGACAAGACCTTTGAATGAATTCAATTGCTCCAACATACTTTGACCACCCTTGTAGTTAAGTTTCACTTGTCTTCTAATAAAAAATACATTATTTTTTAGAGTTTTCTTTTGAATCATAGATTCAAGTTTTAACCACAAGTCATAAGCTTTTGTGTATGTTGATACATGCTCAAACAAACTTCTATCAATATACTTTCGAATCATTGCAACAACTTATTGATTCGAAAGATCTCAATCTTTGTTAGTCTTACCTACTGGCATGTTTTTGCAAGAAATGGACTTTTGCATATCTTACGATATAAGTGGTCTTCCATCATGGGCTAGCAATAATACTAGTTGTTTGTTGTCAACAGGAACACGTGTCCATTAGTAATGGCTCCTTATATTTTATATCAGAACCAAACTTTGATACCACTGTTGGAAAACATCATAACTAATTCTCCTACTTTTATGTAGATACAAAATGGACACTTCCAGAAGCAACAAGTTGACAAAAGAAAATACAGCAAAATAGAATAATAAAACCGAGAATGTTTAATGTGGGAAAACATCCTCAACTTAGGAGATAGAAACTCACAAGACCTAGTCCAAAAAATGTCTTTCTACCCTCTCACTAGGATTTCTAGTCTCACACTATAACGGATATCAATTCTCTCATTTACTCTTTATGTTGCTCTTCTCACCTCTCTTTCATTTCTCTTCCTCGCAAGTTTCTTTTATATAGAGAAGAAAAGAAAGACTTCTTCATAAAGAAATATTGGATAATTATTGTTTCACATTTTCAAGACCTTGAAAAAAACTATTTTCAACTTTCTAGGTTGAACTTCATAGTCTTCAAGAGATGTATAATTCCAAAACTTTGGAATGACCATCATTTAATATATTCCGTGGATCAATTATCAAGATTCATTGATCATTGTCTCTCATTAATTAATAAGGGATTCCTACAAGTCGACACATTATCTTTAACCCCTGGGACAAAATATCATCAACTGAGACGTCCTTATGCACATCCTTCGAGATGTCAAACTTCCTCTCCTCGATAGGAATGTTGTACAAAAAAGATCCATGTCGGATGGTCTGATCAAAGCCTTTATCATGAAATCTTGAAATTTAAGCAGTTCATCATGGCATCCTCTTTTATTGGCCATGACTACGTCATGAGCAATAGTCATCGGTAGTTGGTCAAAAAAATTTGAAAGCCTCTCGTTTCTTAATAGTGATGGATGACCTCGACCATGACTGGTAGGGTACAAGGTTTTGAGTCCAATAAAAAAAACTTTGATTTATTATTATTATCAAAGAAAAATGATAAGCCTTTTAACTCCACAAAAATCTTAAAAAATCTACATCTAAAATTCTTATATGACGAAGTGTATGACGCAAACAAGCAAAACCTCGGATGGCTTATGAGGGAAAGTCAACCAACTGGGTCCATCGACCGAGAAGTATAGTAGTGAAGAAAGACTTGGTGGGAGGGTTCAACCTCAAGTTCAGATGGAGAAGCATAATAAACGAAACGTTTGCTGCAACACCCACGAGTTCAGATGGAGCTGTGTGGGAGTGATGTTGAGGACACAAAGCATACTAATCATGAACTCATCAAATGGAAAACATATATGGAGGTAGGTGAAGAAGCAAGAGTAAACGAAGAGGTCAGAGAATCAACACTGTCTCGGCCATGACAGAAATTGTCAATAGCACAACATCTTTCGGCCAAGACGATACCCATCTCGACATTTGGACTCAACATCGATATACTAGACCTTTGATGACCATTGAGAATTGTTTGACACTCACCTATCCACCTAGTGGTAGCTGACCGAAGCGACAATTTGGTTTATGCATACTCCATGCCAACTGCTTGACCCTGTCAGGAGCATCAAGCCGACAAGATCTCGTTTGAAATGCACTACTACTTCCTTTAACAACCGAGGACTCTCCAAAATTTGCCAAAAAGCACCCACTCGATGAACTTGTGGAAAAATACATCACTAATTTGGAGGGTAGGGAAATTCTCAACGCATAACTACTATTCAATATGTGGAAGAAAGCAAGGGGTGGTCCCAGCAACTGAACCCCCTACTTATAGAAAACAAAACGTGACAAACCCAAAACGTCGCAGCTACTACCAATCATTGGATTGATTCTTATCTAACTATTATAACTAGTCAAGCACGGGTTTCGAGGATAATTTGCACCCCTATTCCGACCAAAACTTAGGAACATGCTTGCCAATCTACACACAATGCTTGCCAATCTTAGGAGGCAAGTGTATTATATAGTCGAGATGTCCTAGGTGTAACTAGTCAAATAGTGCAATAATCACCACAACTATATCCACCATGGTAAACTAAAGCACAAGTCATTTAAGTATTGTCTTTGCTAAGAATTAATACCTAATGTCAGACTAATTCAAGATTAACCATGATATATTTGTGCTAATGTATGTCTACCAGCACAAGCACCCAACACATCTCAATAAATATATTGATCAATGTCAAATTTCACATTCATTATATATAATCACTGAATATTGAAGATTGACTTGAAAGTTAGACAACATTTTGCAAATACCATCACCCCCTCTTGTGCAGATCATCAAGGCTTATTCAAGATAGAAGCCAAGAACACACCGGAAAACAAAATCGTAGTGACAAGACCTTCCCATACCAGTCAATAACCGATGCATTTCCATTATTTTAGTATCATTGGCACAATCAAAATTGCCATCGGATTTTACATAGTATTGTGGGGGCAATGAAAAGAGGGAACTTAAAAGGCCTGGAAGTTGATAGACAATCATCCCAGTCTTCTCGAGAGAGTCATCAACAAGAGACGGTCCCATGAAAGCAATTTTTTAACACAACCATTCAAGTCGAGATACGTTAATGTGGGAATAATCTTTCAATATATTTTCCAACCCGCTGAGGATGTACGTTAACAGGAAAAACCATGTCAATATATTATAAGAGGCGGAAGCTATAAACATTTGTTACTATAAATATTTGTTTCTCAGGTTGTGGATCAACTTTTAAATGAAGAAAAACCAAACATGCACTATATTGTTTTGAAACTTCGCCGCCAATATCTAGTTTCTATTCTGCTTTGCCTGCTCTGGTATATGTCACATTGGTGAAAGTAATGACTCTTTACATCTCTAAGTTCCTTCAAAATTTGAGAAAAGCCAACGTATCAGAAGATAATGAATTTTAATGTAAATCCTGCTTACTCTACCTCTCATCCCCTTTCAAAATGTGGAACCACCAGGATCCCGACAGGTATTAGCAATTGAACCAACATTATTCCCAGTACCATTTTGGTCAATCCTACGAATCTGCATCATTGTTACCAGATTACTGTATATAATTACTTGAGATCATGATGCATGATCTGTCACGTTGTGATCCAGATCATAACTTAAGATCATCAGACATCGCTGATGGAATACAGTGTGTTGCAAGAATATCAAGAGTAGTTGCTTTTGCAGTCTTTGAGCGAAGCACCACTATCTGCATACAAGAGGATGAGCTAGTTATAAAGCTACTGCCATTTTCACACAAGCACATAAAACGGGGAAGGATGGCTAGGGAACCTGATCATAATCTAGATCAAATTTTAGATATTCATCATTGCAGCTCTCTACCATAGTGGCCAAGCTCTTCAGGTTTTTCACTGGTTTACCATTGAAAGCAAGGACCTTCACAGATATACAGAACAAAAAGCGGTAAACACTTGAGTGGTTAAGCCAATATAGCTGTTAGCAAGGAAATCAAAAAAATGGAACAGAACCATTAACAACCTGGATGTTAACAATATCTTCATATCCAATGTTGATATCAGCCACAAGCACCTTTAAAGTGTCAAAGAGATAATCTCACTTTCATAAGATCCTTATGAGAAACGACAGAAAGAAAAGACTGACAAGAAAACATACCTGAGAGACCACAACAAGTTGTTCATCTGGGGATTGTGGCAATGAATGCAGCAATTTATCCAAAAGCTTGACTGGAGCTTCATATTCATAATCCTTTCCATACTGTTCATAGATGATAAAATGAGTTGTAAAGGAATGGCCCCATCCACAAGAAAGTTAGCAAATGCAGGTTGAATAAATGAATTTACTAGTCAGTGCCAAAAGTGAAGTAAATAATAAAAGGTACAAGGTACAATATACACTCTCGTATCATGAAACTTTAGGGTGAAACCTATATATTTATAATTTCAAAATCCTACATGTCATTGCTACTGAAACAAAGACAACTTTCTATTGCAATAAACAAAATCACCAGCTCCAACTTTTACAGCACCACATTCCTTGCACAGAAACTATTACACGTCATACAGGCCTTTTAAATGCAGATGGCATGATAATCTTTTATATTTCTACAAAAAATCCAAATTATTCTGTGCAACATTTTTATAGATATTGAATAATTTTAATTTCTAAGCAACTCAATGTTCTCATCAATCATGATACCGAGTTCCATGCAGCAATAATGAATATTTTCCACTTGGGCATGGAATCCATGGATATGCCACAAGTTCAAATTGAAGATCAGATTAAGTTTGTTCAGTTCACAGAAGTATACTAAACCTTCACTTGGAAGAAGAAACATTGCAAAAGCATCCATATCAATTGAACAATAGTAAAACAAACAGCATCACGCAGGACAACTAATAGCTTAACTATTAAAGCATGCGGATACTGGATTAACCACTGACCTCCGAACGAAGATATGGAACTGAAACAGTTGTAAAAACAAATCCAGCAATTATATAATAAGAGGGAGGCTTGCCCTTGCTATGTGATGGAATAAGCCTTCTGTGACTATCGAGTTTAATGTCAAATTTTAAAATGTCTGGATTTCGCAGTACTTTTATTGCTGCATTATCCCCAGTATATTTCTGAGAGATGAGATAACTGAAACCAATGCGCTCTCCATGACGAAATGGAACTGAAAAGAACACCCAAAACCAAGAGATTAAAACATTATGAACTGTTAAACTCAAATCTTTGATATATTATATATTGGCCACAGGAAAGATGGCTTATTTTATTAAGTCAAAATTATTGCTACCAAAACAATAAACAAACACAGAAAAAACAGTCCACCAATATATAGACAGTGACTTTATGACTAAAGATCTAGAATTGATCCAGTAATGTGTACTGTGACTAATGAGAGATAGCAAAGTTTTGTTTCTACTAGTCTTATCTAGACTGGAATCAGCAGCGCAAAACCTTAACCAGAAAATAAATGCTAATCCAAATGGAAAAAGTGGAGAGATCTGGAGAGAAATACAGTGAATTCAATTCAAAATGGACTTTTGACATTCCTTAAAAGTGGGTCCTAGGTGTTATGCTCCTTTAGCAACGCACTTTCGTCATAAAAGCAACAGTTTATGTAAAAGACAAAACTTTGATAGACATGCCAAGGAGCTGAGTGTGACATGTTTAGTTCAACTAATGTTGTCATTGTTCTAAACGAGGTCACATGTTTAATACAACTACCTTCCTCCATAACAGTTGCCATCAAATAAGAAGTAATAGTTCTACTCAAAAGATATTTTTAGTTTTTAACTAAACAAATATAAGCTATATAGTGCACATAATGCATAAAGAAACTGAAAAATGACCACTCACCTGTTCCATCATTGGCGATATCAATCCCATCAAAACTAAGGATAACATCTGATGGCTCCAAAACCTTAGATTCTGGAGCAGTAGGATCAATTCTTCTAATGCGCACACCTTTTTGGTCAGGTCTCATGCCTGTTGCCATTCGCAAATCAGGATTTTCCATCTTCTGCCACTCAACCCCTAGAATAGGGAACCCTTACAACAGATTGAGAAAGAACGATCTCAGTATATAAAGCTTCAATTCTTGAAAAAATTAGCACACTCAGGTAGCATCTTGTAAAAGTGAAATCTAAATCTTAGTTTGTAGCAACCATATTACCAGTGTAGCCTCCGTTCTTCTCATAATCCCGGATGAAATGCATGATAACTGGTGTTGGAATGACATAACCTATATTCTCCGCATCTTCGTGCTTAAGGGACTGAAACGCAATTCCCACACAGTTTCCTTTATCATTAAATGCAGGTCCACCTGAATTGCCAGAATTTATAGCAGCATCTATCTGCAAAAAAGAATCTTAACGAGGGGAAATCAGGATACATTAAGGTAAATTTGGGTTTTGGGTTATACAACTTAATTAAATGCTTAATCAGATGGAAGACTAATAATATCAACCTAACCTGTAAACCTAAAAGTTCTGTAGAACCATGAACATAAGATAGAATCTCTATGCGTGATACAACACCACTGGTCACAGAGATAGTGTCTCCACCAATTGGGTAGCCCACAACAGTAACCGCATCTTGAAGTGCGGGCAACTCCCCAAACTCTACAGGTGACATCCCTTGCCAGAACTCATCATCATCCACTGTAAGCATGGCTGCAAGTGTAAAATCAAATGCATTAATTTGAACTGTTATAAAGTATAACCAAAAGTCCCTGGGGCAACAAATAGTTGCTTTTGCGTTGATTTTAACATGATTTTACAGTGAACATAGATTCCCAATGTGTTAGCAAACACCCATTATGAGTATAAACAACCAGAAGCACATAATGAGAAAGGTTGACACAACTTATTCTTCATATTTCATAAAATAGCTTTGAATATCAACAAATCCTTTTCAAATATTAAATCTTTATTTTCTGTCCAATGTAAATACGAATTCCAATTAGACATCCATAAAAAATGCTGCAAAGGCAAATAATAGATAAAGGAAACAAGTTAACAGGCACAGTGAGAGGTTAGAAGTTAGTTACCAATATCACATTCGGTTCCAATGGCAAGCACAGTGGCCAAGTACTTGGTATCAGAGCCACGTTTCTTGAGCTTGACCTGTGTGTAGTGTTCCACCGAATGCGCATTCGTCAGAACCCTTCTCCCGCCAATCACAAACCCGCTACTACTCGAGCTGTACTGTCTCTTCCGCTGCCATGGCAGCGAGAAATTCGGTTCCGTGTGGACACAAAACACCTTCACCACGGAGTCCATCGACGGCATCACACGCGCCTCCCACTCCGTGTCCGCCTCCATCGCCACCAAGGCGGACACCCCGGCGTCGCCGGGAACCGAGTAGTCTCCAACGCCGTTGTCGAGGGGGCGGGCGAGGCGACGAGAGAGAGGCTTGTCTGAGTGGGTGGGGAGCTTCTTGGGGCGGCCACGGCGGCGAACGTGGGTAGAGGCGGTGTTATCGATGAGCTCGACGTTGCCGACGGCAAAGACGTCCTCCATTGAGGCAGTGGTGGCAGCGGAGTTAGGAGCGGCAGCGGCGGTATCGGTGACGGGGGAAGGGGTGGGGATGTCTAGGGTTTCGGGGGCGGAGGTTTTGGGTTTGCGTCCTCTCTTTCGTTTGACAGGTCCCATCTTGTTTTGGGGAAGTGTTTGTCAATGTTATTTGAGATGGGAGAAAGATTATGTGAATTTGTGCGCAGAGAGAGAGGACGAAAGAAGGAAGAAGAAAGAGAGCGAAACAAAGCAAGAACAGAGAAAATGAAGGCGGAGGAGGGAATCCAAATCAAACTGAACTACTTTTATGCGCCTCTTGTCACATTTCGATTTTTCCGTAGTAATTCACTAATACCAATTTACTATTTAGTTTTCTTACAATTAACTTTTAAATGTATCAAATTTCTCATGATATCTATAAAAAAAAATTACAGTGAAATTCGAATATTTTTTCTTTAATTTTCAAATATTTTATTTGATTACATACTATAATTATAAGTTATGAGTATACGGTAGATTCTTGGTTGCTTTGTCTTCAAGGAGTTTAATTTTGTGCAAAAATATTAAGACATTGTGTATCTCATAATTTAAACAAAAAAAATAGACTTGAAAAGTACTAACGTGTTAGGGTTTATTGTTTACAAAGTTTTAAAAAAAAAACGTATTTAAACTCCATCCATTTTTTGACAAAAAAAAATAACTTGCCTGCATCAAAATATTCTATCCATTTTTTCCAAAACCAGAAAATAACTTAACTTTGAGGTATAAATGGGAGATTATCTTTCTTTTCCATTTATGATTTCTCACTGTTTTTATTCTTCTTCTTCCCTCTACCTTATTTCACCTTTTACAATTTTTTTAAACAAAATAAAGTTTATAGTCTCTGTTCTTTTATTCATTTGTGATTTCACCTTATTATTTCTCTCACCTTCATCAATTGTTTAACGTTTAACTCTTCTGCTACTCTTCTTCCTTCTCCAATCATTGTATTCCACTTCATTCATTGAGACTCTCTCTTTTCTCACAATCTCCACGTTATGTTGCACCACTTGTTTCTATCTTTTGTAAATGTTTTCCCTTTCTTAATTTTCTTTTTAAATAATTGTCAACTAATGAGTAAACAAAACTAGTCAACAATACAATATTAAAGATATAATGTCTAGTGTCCTCTAAGCTTCTATTATGATCCTAAATATAATCATAATCGTTCTTATTATATATATACATAAATATTTATAAATCTTAATATAATTCATATGTCATACTCATACACATATCTCATATAAACTACATACACTCAAATTACATTTATCAAATAATACAATAATTTTTAATTCCATTTTAATTTTAGTGACTAATTTATTACTCTCAACATTTTTCATAATACTCAAATTATAAATATTTCAACAAATATTAGCATATGACCCACTATATATAAATATTATTTGTAAATTCTTATGTCATGATCATTTCTTACATTTGTTATAAAAAAAATTGACACAATAATTTTGTTTAGTTTCTTACAACTTAATGTGTGTAATTAGATCACTAATGTAACACTTAATATTACGTAATAATTGTAATAATTGTTGTAATAAAATTTTCAGTTTAGTTTAATACTTCAAATCAAATTCTTGGATATTTTGTAACGAACTTACACAAGGAGTAGTGGGACATGATAACACACACAAATATACAAAGTGAACAATCAATGGATACTACCCATACCACTCCGATCAATTGTCATTTCTTCTAATTGGCTTTTCATTAGTACATTAATAAGAAATAAGTTCCTAACCTTCACATTTGGAACATCTAATAAAAGTAGTTGTATTTCTTAAATTTACTGTTTTTTTATATTTTTGCACCTTATCTTTATGATATTCATTATCTCTTTCACTTTCATATTAGGAGGGAGTACTTGAGTGTCTTCTTATCATTTTATCTTTCCTTTCTTTGTTAATTCTCTTTCTTACTAGAAATTAAAAAATACATATAAAAAGAAATAAACACAAAGACAAAAATACAACTATCTTTGGATTAGAGTAAAAATTATAATTACTTTCGTAAGTGTATCATTTATTCTACTTAAGTTTTTCACTAAAATAAATTCAAAAGAGTTTACGAATTCAAATAAACACTCAAAGGTATAAAGTAATATGATAACTTTTTCCAAATATAATAAATAATGCATAATTAAGTGAAATAAAAAAAAATCACCAAATACTTATAGAAACTTTAAAAGGTCAAACTACTATATAAAACTTTACAAAAATGTTAAATATCATATAAATATTAAGCAACAATAATTATCACAAGATTCCTGCTAAAACACACTCCACAAATTTTACCAAAATAGACAAGTTATTAAAGGCAAAACTTCCACAAATTAAATAATCAAATTCCACGTCTTCAAGAAAAAAACAATTAGAAATTTGTGTTAAAGATTTTAAGATTAAAGAAATTTATAGAACTTTGTTTTCAACACTTTTAACTAGTTTCACTTTTTATATATGTCATTTGGCTTTTGTATTGTCTCGACAACTTTGATTTTAATTGTTCCTTTATAAATATTTTTCATTCTTAGTGCTTGAACTCAAATCCCAATTTAAAAATATAAGAGAAAGTAGGAATTATAACACTTAAATGTAATTATTTGTACATCTCAAGTCAATCTAATAGCATGCTTCCTAAAAAGTTTTCAACACTTGCAACAAATAAAGCTAAAGAGCAAGAGACTTAAACTTAAAGCAACAAAAGTTATATTCGAAACTAGATCAATTAAATAATTTATACTCAAAATAAGATAAAGTTCAACCAAATTCAAAAGGAATTGGTAAAAAAACTTAGATCAATACATTAACATGTTAACAAAACTAAAAACATGTAAGCATTCATCGTTAAGAAAATTAAAACACATAGAATCATATCACTTTTAAAAATGGGCTTGGAAAACAAGGGAAACAATCAATTAAGGACAAAACATTAAGGAAAGCAGCTAACTCGTGCAAATTACAAAACTAGAAACAAAGGGAAAGGAGGGACAATTAGGTTTCAAGATTATTTTGGCCTTTTTTACCTTTTCGAAAATGGTGCAGGTATCAATTATGGGGTGCAGGAAGCAAAAGGCTCTGGTGCACTAAAAACTGGATCCGTGATGGATTAGTGTTTTTTTTTCATTTATATATGTTTGTAGAAATAACAAATAGTAATAGTAACATGCTATGACTTACTTAATAGCTTCAAAATTTATATAAGTGTATTTATTTATTGATTTGATCATATGGAATTAAGGTTATATTCATGTAAGAAATATTCTCTCTCTCTCTCTCTCTCTCTCTCTCTCTATATATATATATATATAAGTCATTATTAACATCTGTTACAACAAAGTTTATAAGATTTGATTCTAGTGTTCACATAATTAGAAACTATACATGCTAATAGAATTTTTGAGATAGAATATTCATTTCGCACTTTAAAAAGCACACTATCCCCTTCGCACTCTCGTTACTCTTTGTTTTTTTGATAAAAACACATTGGCTTTTTAATTTAATAGCGAATAATTTGAATGAAGTAAAATAAAGCATGTCATTAATTCACTGTTTAGACATTGTTACGATAGATAACAAACAAACAAAGACCATTCGTATCTTACTTTTAAATTAGAGGTGAAAAGAGAGTAGTTGATCAATGAAATGGAAATAGAATCCATTCCATTTAAATGATAAGAAACCAATGCAGTAGGGAATGGTCATTATTATTAGTATTCAAACATAAGCATCACAAATTGCTTCAATAAAATGAAGCATCAAACAGTATTTGGAGTTTAAAAAAAAGGTAAAAAAGAAAACAATGTAGTGTGCATAGTGTGTTCCTTGATCCTTTTGTGGGGATCCCCTTTTATTATTCATGTTGCTTAATGTTTACTTAATCACCCCCACCAACCTGATAATGTCAGTAATAATGTGTAGCCCCTCATCCTTTTCTCACCATAAAGCCACCACAATTGCACAACCCTTTCCCTTACCCATCTTACTAACTCAATCTTTATGCAGCATATTTTATATAAATAAAATAGAACTTTTCTGTAACTTTAAACTTCCCGTTTATTGTTTCTGTAAATTCTCTTATTCATACAACATGGACGAAAATAACATTCTACTATTACAAAAAGGAATATGCTAGGGAGCAGGTTTTTTTAAAGAGACCAAATGCATATCTTTATCTATGTATAACAATCATAGTGATCATTGCCAAGCATTCCAACCAGTTTCATTTTCATTTTATTTTGTTAATTTAACTGAAAATTCACATACAATGTTCAAGTTGTTTGAGTTCTTATTTTACAGTTGTTGTATTCTATTTGTTTTACTAAAGATTTGGTAACTTTTATTACAAAGTGGACTTTAAGCCTAACTCAACCCCATAAAACTCATAGGCTTGAGGTCTGCACCCATTTATATATTATGAAATGTCATTATCTCTAGTCGATGTGGGATCTCCAACAACTCTGAAAAGAAAGAAACATTTTTGTAGTGTCTTTTTTAAGTTATTATTTTAAGCTTAAAAATAGTGAAAATGGTTTTTTACTAGATTTGTCGTTAATTACAATGAAACACTACACATGTATTCCCATATGTTATAACTCAGAGAGTTACCAACAACTTTCCTCAAGCAAGAACAAGCCAATAAAACCATAAAGTAAAAAAAATATATCGAAGTATGTGCATTTCTTTATTGGTTTATTGAGTTACTAAAAGATAGTAAGAAACAAAAACACTTTACTATAAATACTTGGGCTTGAGATACTCCTTGTGAGAAGTTAAGAGCAAGCAAACTTAGGAAAATGTGACTTTTTCGAGTTCACTGAGCTTTTATGAACCAAAACTCTGCGAAAAAAAGCTTAGACTCCATTACTGCCGCTACCCCTTTTGAGCAATACATTAGTATGTAACAGTAGATGTTACGTGAGATTTGAGACACGTGTTTTGTTTGTAACAAAACAGCCTCTTTCCTGGTTCACTAAAAATTTGAGAGTATAAAATAAAAAAAAGTTAATAGTACTTACTGATATTAGTCCCCACGATGATGATGGGTACAGCACAGACATGGTAATGGTGACCACCATGGTTGTTAGCTATAACTTATAAATGCATCTAACTACCTTCACCAGCCTCAGGCCTCATCATCCTAATAAAAAGAATTGAAATGAATCTGTCCACGTGATGAAAGAGTGGGTAGCAAACTCATTATTCAAATTTAACATGCTACATTTGACACATTTATCTTTATGTTACGTTATGTCATCTTCATGTTTTAACTGTGAAATTTAATATCCCCAAAGCCGAAAAATAAGGCAACCAATAAAAGATGCTACAAGGTGTTTCAGGAAAGAAAGGGACAGCAGAATCATGTGAACTGCCGCCACATACCCACACATTCACTCACTCTCTTTCTCTCTCTTACACTGTCAGTTAAATTCAACCAAAAAAACACACCTTTTGTGATAACTTGTTGCTCTTGTTTTGTGGTTGGGGTGTTGGGACCAATTCTAGTTCAATGGCTGCAACAGTTTCAAGGTTCATCAAGTGTGTCACAGTTGGAGATGGAGCTGTAGGTAAAACTAGCATGCTCATTTGCTATACAAGCAACAAATTCCCCACGGTATCAACTCTTTTCTGGATATCTTTTAGCTTCACTTATGTGTTATTGCTGATATCATATTATATTTCATGAAATCAATGTCTCTCATTTCGTGCATTCTGGTTGGGGGAGAAGGGAATTCTCTTTGAAAGAACAAAACTTTTTCATGTGGGTTGTTTCTTAATATCTTGTTTCAGTTGGGTTTCTCTGCCTTGTGTTTTGGAGTCTAATTTTTGCCTTTTGCCCCCCTATGGTATGCATCTCTGCTTGGGGGATGTTTGGCTATTATCAGGACTATATTCCAACAGTATTTGATAATTTCAGTGCAAATGTGGTGGTTGAAGGCACAACTGTGAATTTAGGCCTCTGGGACACTGCAGGTATGTTTGTCAGATTTTGTAGTATATACATTTATATATAGAGTGGCTAAGAGTGTCAGAGAAAAGAGTAGTTACCCTTAATTATTCAATGTTACATTAATGAACAAGAGTGCTCTTCTGATCTCACAGTGTATAATTTAATTTCTTATTAGCCTGCATGAATTTTGTGATTTGTGATGTTCAATTGCTTGCACTGTCTTCTTAGGGCAAGAGGATTACAACAGGCTGAGGCCTTTGAGCTACAGGGGAGCAGATGTCTTTGTCCTGGCTTTCTCTCTAGTTAGTCATGCAAGCTACGAAAATGTGTTGAAGAAGGTATTGCTCATTGCTTCTTCAAACTTTATTAAATTGTAGTTGAATGATATTAATAAAATATTCATAAATCATTTCTTAAACAATACTACTTAATTCTTAAGTTCAAGTTTTAATAAAAATATAATAATACATATTAACAATAACAGATTTATATTTACAATAAAAAGAAATGATAAACTAATATAATATAAAATTATAAAAATGGTTAGTTAATACAAATGAGTATATGATATGTAATCTTTGTTGAAGATGAGGTTTTATTTATTGTTAAAATAATTTATATTAAATTTTTAAAAAAAATCAGTTTAGTTTTCTACATTGATTTTTGACTAGTTTTTTGACACAATGTGTCTAGATTTTAAGAATCATTACATTGATGACCGATTCCGAATCAGAATGGTGGAACAAGCCGTTCTGGTCTGATACTTGAGATGTCTTGCTGGTTTCTCTTGTATTTTCTAATTTGCATATACACATTTCAGTGGGTTCCTGAACTGCAGCATTTTGCTCCTGGCATCCCAGTGGTTCTTGTTGGCACCAAATTGGGTAAGTCTCAAGAACTGATCTTGCAATCTCTCTCAATCAAATATTATTTCGTCATCTGCTTTTAGTCTTTTTTGTGATGGCCGTTTTGTTCATAAGGCCTCCTTAGCTTAATGGTGTAAAGATTTTATCTGTTCAACCAGAATCCATCTATATTGCCACCATATTTGATTCAAGAACTATAGTTATAGGCCTATGTTGTATAGATAGATATAGATTAGATTCTTTAGAGGGTCCTTTTGTTGTGCTGAAACATATGAGCTTATTTCTATAGAATTGTTGGGGTTTAAGTATGAGATGAAGTATCACAGTATAAAAGTAAACTTTTTGAGTAATGTATAGGTGAAGAAGACTTACAATTTAATGTTTTAAAAGTTTTGGGCTGAAAATGTGTTATGTTCACCATGTAACGTTGTCCTGCTGTTAACTACCAGAAGGTTTGTTAAGAGGGAAATTTACAGTGGCAAATTGCCAACATAATCACAATCTAATATGTTAACAGCCGATTATCTCAATTTGTTACTTCAGAGAGATTATTTAAATTTTGGTTATGGACAAATTTCAGTCCCCTCCTTTCCTCCAGAACACTTTTGGCTAGTCATATGGTCATTTCCCTTTAACACTTTGCTATTTCTGATTTAAGAAGATAGTCCTGAAATGAACCTTTTCTGACTTTGGTTGCCATATTTGTGGATAATATTACTCATTGATCCTAGCATCAATAGCAGCCTAGTGGACACAAAAGTAATGGCAAAATATTGAATCTACCAATTGTATAGATTTTACACCTTTCTTTCATGGATATGGTAATTAGTTGGCTGTGCAGTTTATTGACATCTGCATATAATAAAATACTTTATGTATGGTAATCTTGTAGATCTCCGAGAAGACAAGTACTATTTGGCGGAGCATCCTGGCATGGTGGCTGTGACTTCTGAGCAAGTAAAATTTCTTACTTTATTAGCCATCATCTAAAGAATTCAATAGACAGTGTTTGTTGAAACTGCTGGGTTTTATCAGGGTGAGGAATTACGTAAACTAGTAGGAGCTACATATTATATTGAGTGCAGCTCAAAAACTCAGCAGGTATGTTTAAATTTAGGTACAATACTTGATGTCTGAAGCAATATAAAGGCAATTTTTTCGCATTCTGTTCTAAAGAAAATTATCTCAACTCTCTACTTTAGAAGCATCAGCACATTGTTCACCAGTGCATTACTGAGTAAAACATACTTCAGACATACTACTCATTGTAGTGGGAAATGCAAACCTAAGGCAGCGTTTCTTTTACAATTGATAGGGAGGGTTAAGGAAAACCTTAGATGACTTTAATCATAGTATTAATGTGTTGAAAATTTTATTCTTGTTAAAGATCAATAATGCCAGTGATCCATTTGGCTGAGTACTCCTGGTGGCTGGTGAGACAGGCTTAGTTGTTGTATGTGGAAAAAGTTAAATCAATTATCTGGTGATTTGTATACTTAAGGGAAATTTAATTCTCTAAAGAGAATATGCGAAAGAAGTAAATTGACCCCAATGATAGCCTTGGAACTGAAATATCTACAATGAAGCTGAGCTTTAGGTTCATGATCTCTATCTCATTTTTGGTTCAGAAGATAATGTTTGCCATTTTTGCAGATAAATAGTCACTGTTATTTCTGAAATTCTTCTGCAAATGACCCTATTGTGAATCCAATTAATTGCAGAACGTGAAGTCAGTTTTTGATGCTGCTATCAAGGTGGTCATCAAGCCTCCACAAAAACAAGAGAAGAAGAAAAAACCACGTCGAGGGTGTCTCCTGTTAGTAGATTTTTTTCATATCATAATAACTCCTGCACATCAAACTTTCTTACTTCTGAAAAGGGATTCATCATTAACTGTTTACCACTGCTTACGATCATTAGTTATTTTGTCACTAATTTATGTTAAAATAAATTATATCAATGTTTGTCTTTCCACCAAACAAAAAAAAACGCATTGATTGTGAGAGAAGAATTATTTTGGTTAAAATTGTTTTGACCTTTTAATATGTATAAAACTATCTTAAATGACAGTGGAGATAGTATATGATGAAGACATAAGACATCATTAGTAATGACAAGCTTTTTATTGCAGATTTATTGATTGAACATTATTATTATTACTATTGTTGTTGTTGAGGATTATCATGTTTTGTTGAATCCATCTCAATGAAATTGCAGAAATGTCATGTGTGGAAGGAATTTAGTCCGTTTTAAGTGAGACATTTCATCCGAAGAGTTTTCTTGGGAGGGAGAAGGTCTGTTATGTCTGGAGGAAATACTAAGCTTTTGGTGCAAATTTATTGTATAGATGAATCAGAAGGAAATTTCAAATTTATTTGTTACTTTTAGTGAACCGCTCCATTTTTTGACAATGTTTTATTATTCTATATTTAACTTCAAAGTGGATAAATTAAAAAATCCAAAACTAATTTCAAGTCCATCATGTCAAGTTTAGTTTATTGAAGCCCAAAACACAAAATATTTAGGCAAGTTCTTCTCAATTTCAACCTGCATCCTATATTTTTTTAATTTTCTAAAATTATCCTCTATTCTAGATTTAAAAATCCAGAATTCCGAAAATATAATTCAAAAAGTCAAAATTTTGTTCCAAAAAAGAAATTGCGAACGAAAAAATTCTATAACACAAATATGAAAAATGCATTCTGGAAAATAATTTCTAAAATTCAAAAATGTGTTCTGAAAATCCAAATCTAAAATGTATTCCAGAAAAGAAAATCCTTAACACAAAATCTGAAAATACATTCTAATAAAAAAATTTCAAAATTAAAACATGTGTTCTAAAAATCTAAAGCCGAAAATCCAGAAATGTATTTTAAACAAAGGATTTTGGAAGTATTTTTTTTTATATTTAAGATCATTTTCGTTATTTTTCAGAATATTTTCGTTATTTTAATGACAAATTGTTTACAGGTTAAAATTAATATGGTGCATGAAGAATTTACCAATGTTTATTCTGATCGGATTCATTTAAGGGCAATTGCTTTCTGCACCCAACACTTTTAAACCTGAACCCTACACAATTTCAAAATTTCGAAAATACCCTTTATTTTGAAAATAAAAATCCAAAATTGAAAATAATACATTTGGGAAAAGTAAATCCAGAAGAGATTATTGTGTTCTGGATATAAAAATCTGGAAAAAAAAATCAAAATCTTATTTCAGATAAAAAAATCCAGAATTAAAAATAATACATTCTGAAAAATATTATCAAAATGTAATTTTATATGTACCTTTTTTAAAGATATTATTGTCTTTTCTCTGTAATTGGGTGCAGTGATATGGTGCAGGAAGTCATTGCCTCATTTAAGTTTGCCAGACCCAAAAATTAAACACGAATTGAATTGAAACGAAGGTTTGAAATAGTAAGATGGCTTATATGGACAAAGATGAAAGTTGAAATTAATTTATAGCAAAGTTAATTTGTAGAAAAAAAATTATATTTTTTAAAATTATATTTTTAACTTGTGTATAAATTATGTTTAACTTAAAAAAAGTTAATTATATGTTGTTTTTTATCCTGAAGATATGCAGTAGTTAAAAAAAACGTAGTTTAGTTTTAAGATGAGACGGAGACAAACAAAATTATGATGATTGGCTGCAGTAATGAATAATGAGAAATTGAGGACAAATGCAATGCAAGTAATGTCCAATTTTTATGTCCAAATTGCATACATCTCCAAGGAATAGAAAAGACTTGTGATATATGAAAGTAACTTTACTATTATTGTATGTTTATTTTATTTCTAAAATCTTTTGTATTATAAAATGATAAATGGAATGAATATATTTTATAATAAATAATTATAATTATTAATATGAGATAACTTTATTTTCTTTTAAATACTTTTAAATATTTATTTATTCGTGCCGATACTTTTAGTTCTCTGCTGTTTCTATTTTGTTACTTTTTTTCATTAGAAAGAATTAAAGTACATGTATTATCACTTAATTATTAATTTAAAAAAAAAAAAATCCTTCACTCTATTTATTCTTAGAGTATATACATATTTTATTTGTATATAATTTTAATAGAAGACTAAATAAATTATATTGAATGATAGAAGACTAAATAAATAAGTTATTTTAACGAAAATATTTAACTATAAAAACTGTCTAAATAATTCACAGGTGGAATCGGCATAAATTTTTTTAAAAAAAATGTCATTAAGAAATGTAACAAGTGGCGTAATAACTATGTATAGTGTAGGTTTTTAAATATAATATATTATAACACTTGACAAGTGTATGTATAGTGTAGATTGTTTATATATAGTTAAAATTTCTAATAATCATGTTTTACTTTTAGTGAAAGTAATAATGTAACACATAAAATTCAATAGATGGCAAATATTGAATCATTTTCTTTCTAATATTTTCCTTTCCAGTTTGCTTATTTTATTTTCTTTATTTTATTCTCATTCTTTACTTTATTCTTTTACAATTATCATAACTATTTTTTTATTTTTCTTTCTCAGTTTATTCATTACTTTTTTTCTTTTACAATTATCATAACTATTTTTAATTTTCTTTCTCAATTTATTCATTACTTTATTCTTTTACAATTATCATAACTCTTTTTTTTTTCTTCCTCAGTTTTTATTTTATTTCACGGACAAACATCTGTTGATAATTAAATAATATTGTTATTATATATTAATATAATATTAATATTTTGTTGCAAGAAATAATTAAATTCAGGTTCACTGAGATTAAGTAGATGAGGGAACCTGTAACCACTAGACAGAGCAATCTAGTCTTTCTCAGTTAACCTTTGTCTTATATATATATATATATATATATATATATATATATATATATTTTATTAAATTTTAACAATCTTGACTACAGTTTTCTTTAAAAGTACTTCAGCAAAGTTTGCTTACGTTATTTTATTTATTTAGTTATTTCTAAAAAATGTTTAAAATTTAGAAAATCAATATCTTTCAACTAGCTTTATAAAAAAAAGTAATAATCGAACTTTATATAATTATAATGAAAATCTTTAAAATTGTTAAAAGGAATTCACACAAAAAAAAATATTTTTATTTAGAAATCTCCATAGATGAAAAAATCGTCGAAAACAGAAGGAAATGGAGTTTGAGAAGAAAAAAAAACCCACCAGACTCTAAATTTAAAGATAGGTCTTACGTACATACCTCAAAACGGTTTTTTTTTCTTTTCTAAATAAGCAATTTTTTTATAATTTTATAAAATTTATTAAATAGTACTATTTATTTATGTGATTGGTCTGACAGTATAAAAGAAAAATGGAAGTTGAAAATTGGGGTAATGTTGGTGTTAGTTGAAGATGGAGTGGTGAGATTTTCTTCTTATATTAAATACTGCAATTATGTAACAGAGACAAGGACATTTTCTTCTTATGATTTTTTTTCTGAATGTCCGTATAGTGTGTATAGCAACAATAAATGGTTGAGTGAAAAGGACAACGTTTTTCATTTATTTAGTATATAGTAGGTCTCAGTTTTTATTGTCTTATTACGATGAGACAACATAAGTTTATTATATGTAAATGCCGTTTCTCCTTTAAACCCTATTAATACTTTGATTGTGATTTCGCATTAATTCCTACTCCTTTATAATATTAATACCTACTTTTGTGGTTCTCCAATACATATAATAATATACTAATATGGCAAGAGACACAACCACATGGGGCTAAGAGACCTTTGACCTACACCCCCTATATTTTCTAATTTAATAATATTTTTTATAAAATATTGTCTTTTATTATTATTACTGTTATTTATTAATTGTTATATATAAGATTTATAGTTTAAACTTTGAGACTTGATAACAAATATTTTTTTTGTCACTCTTAGTTTATATGTTTCTTTAGTGTTAAGATAGTGATTATGATGTTCTTAACAGGTTTTTTTATTTAAATATATAGATTCAAACATGTAGCTATATAAACCTTGAAGAAGGAAATAATTATCGTTTTTCATTATATATCTTCTCAAGTTTACTTTTAATTCATATCAATAAATTTAAAATAAAAATAATCATAGGGTTGATTAACATATAAAATATATAAAAAAAGAACACTCTGTTACTTTAATTTAATAAGTTTATAAAGATTATTAATATAACATTTTCTTACAAATTTAGGATTAACACACACACAATTTTCTCTATTGTCAAGAATAAATTGGTCGATTAAACTAAAAGTTCATAAACTGGACTAGTATCTGATTTATTAGAACCAGAGGAGGGGACCTTCAATTGAATTGGTCAAAAAAACCAATAAATCGGTCAAAATATAAAAAAATGTTTTAAAACACTTCAATGAATTTTAAATAAATATTTTTTGTTTTATTTGTTTTTCTCTTTGAAATTAAGAATAGAAAGTATTAATATTTTTTTAAAACAAACTTGCTATTTTTAAATAATATTATTGTGTGTGGTTGAAACTTAAATATAAATAGTATAACATATTTAATTTTTTAGCGTATTTTGAATGTTACAAATTTATAAAATATGTTAATTTTAAATATGTAGTATTATTAAGTTATGAGATATTATATTTTTCTAATGTTATTTTTACATTATTTTATTAATATGCTTTAACTATTGGTTGGTGAACCCTTTGTTTCACCCGTTTCAGTTGATAGTTTTTTATTTACGAAATTTTGAATATTTTATGCAAGGATCAAAATAGTAACTATATTAGAAACTTGAATTTTATTAGAAATGAAAAGCTTAATTTATTTTACAGTAATTAATATCCAAAATTTGACGAGTATTAACATTTTGAGTATTTTTTATAAATTTGACGAGTATTTATCTGTTTGAGAAATTGAAGACAAAGAAAGGTGATGTTTAATGATGATATTATTATATGTACAAATTCAAGATTGAAATAGTAAAGGACAACTGGAGAAGCTTCTACTGTAATATTTTTTTTCTCCTTTGTTTCTCTCCAATACAATATGGGAAAGTAGCACACAGATTGTTCCTCCAACACGTGGAATGAATCTCCCATTTCGTTTGAAATAAATAAATATATATATATATATAAACGCGCACAAAAAAAAAACTACATAATTACTCGTCAGTTTTAGGTTATTTCGAATCTTGATTGAAATATTTTATTATAATTTCAAATTATTAAGTAATTTTCATTATTTTTTTATATAAATCCGGTCTTGAATTCTTTTCTTTTTTTTTTAGTTTATAGTTTGAATGGATTTTATGGAGACGGTGTGGAAGCAATATTGAAGGTATAAGTCAAATAAAAAATGTGAAGTTGATAAGTGGAAGTATATGTTTATAAGAGGTGAAACAGACTTTTAAAAAGTCATAGCCCAAATACATTAATTTGAGATAATTTTTTTTAGTTAATTAAATACAAGATATTTATACACTTATTTACCATGTTAAAGATAGTTAAGAGTATATTTTAATCTTAAAAACTCTCCACTTCATAAATAATTTTCTTTCATTGAAGTAAATTTTTTCAAACGAAAGGTGGACAAATGTTCTTTTTCATTAGTGAAAAATTTCTTTATTGAAAAGATAACATATAAACATTCATGTCTTTCTTACCTATACTTAGGAGACTCCTCATATTTTCTATGTCATATTATTTATACAATCTTTATTTTATTTACACTCTACTCTATTAGGCTCACATAAAAATTAGTCCAAGAAGTTTAAATAAAATTCACACATAAATTTTGAATACTAAAAAAGGTAAAAAAGTAAAAACTCTTTCGTGTAACAACACTTTTTAAAAACAGAAACAGAAGTCCCTGCATGCATTTTTTTCTTCCTTATCTCCACTTCTCTCTTTCTCCGTATTCTTTTCTCTCCCTCTCTCTTAATTTTCTCTCCCAATCTTCATCTATTTTAGAATCTGATCGGACCACGTTGTAGCTAGCGAGTTAAGGAACATTTCTACCCGATCGAATTTTTAAACAGAGTAAGTTCATTTTTACTCTAAATATCATTTGTTATCTGTTTTTCCTTAGGATTTAGTCATCAATATTGATGGGGTCAGTTGAGAAGTTTAACCCTCTCAACTTATTCTACTATATACTGAATTTTTGTTTTGTTTGGATAACTTGCTTTAGGCCCGTAAATATTGAAGTTTATCCAGACTGTGAGGAATAAAATTCTAAAAGTTGCTTGGAAAGCAAGCAATTGAGGTAAGGAAAGCTAAATTTAATTTTTAATAGAACCCTAGGCTAGAAGATCTGGATGTGGAAGGGACGTGGTCCCAATATTCAATTTCTCTTGCAGGGATGTTGTGTGTTTATATATATTGGGTTGTTTGTT
>Ga0123342_1002740_pt1 | contig 29000 bp, 4 predicted proteins | sample Turbeawhitnodule_FD_89960 | JGI IMG/M metagenome (GOLD analysis project Ga0123342, IMG submission 89960) | Root nodule microbial communities of legume samples collected from Mexico - Turtle bean Mexico white nodule | ecosystem: Host-associated > Plants > Roots > Nodule | place: Mexico: Nepantla... | reverse complement strand
TTGATGGATAAAACCTAAATACCAAAACAAAGTTAGTCAAAATTATAAGACAATAATAATAAATTATATAAATTGAATTTTGTTATATTCTTACCCTCCCCCAATAGGCTGAATCAGAGGACGTTAAGATCACTTATATTTTTATTTCTATTTTCAATATTTTTTATTTTTTATTGTTTTTCCTTTCTCAATTTTATTGTTTTTTAATTTTAATAAAATAACATAAAATACGTTAACTCGTTATTTCTAGTTTTTTAATTAACTAAATTTGTAATAGCTTACATACAGATTAAATCCGTATGTAAGAATTTCTATTTTTAATTAAATTTTAAATAACATATATACGGAAAATATCCGTATATAATTTTTTTTTAGAAAAAAAATTTACATACGGATAAAATCCGTATGTAAATTAAAAAAAACTTAAAAATTTAAAAAATAGTTACATACAGATAATATCCGTATGTAAATTTTTTTAAAAAAAAGTCATTACATACGGATTTAATCCGTATGTCAGTTTTTTTAAAAAATAAAAAATTGTTACATACGGATTCCATCCGTATGTAAGAATTTCTATTTTTAATTAAATTTTAAATAACATATATACGGAAAATATCCGTATATAATTTTATTTTTTTAAAAAAAACTTACATACGGATTAAATCCGTATGTAAATTAATAAAAAATTAAAAATTTAAAAAATAGTTACATACGGATAATATCCGTATGTAAGTTTTTTTTAAAAAAAAAGTCGTTACATACGGATTTAATCCGTATGTAAGTTTTTTAAAAAAATAAAAAATTGTTACATACGGATTCTATCCGTATGTAATTTTTATTTTTTAAAAAAAAATTCGTTACATACGGATTATTATCCGTATGTAAAAATCCGTATGTAATACTAACATTACATACGGATCTGTATACGTATGTAAAAAATCCGTATGTAATGTTGAAGTTATATACGGATCAAAATCCGTATGTAATGTCGGAGTTATATACGGATCAAAATCCGTATGTAAAATCCGTATGTAATGTCTATTTTATATACGGATTTTAATCCGTATGTAAAAAACTGTATGTAACTAGCGATTTTCTTGTCGTGACACCATGTTAAACAGAGTTGCCCAATTTAAGGAAATGTCATAAATAAAACACAATCACACTCTTATATCAGTGCCATATTAATCTGATAGGTGTGCAAGTGAATATTCTGATTATCACTTCTGATTGGAGTAAGGGATATTATGTAATAGAAGTATCTTATTTTCACATTAGAAGAAAAAGATTCTATAAAAGGAGCAAAAGTGTAGTGTAAAGGATTATGTATGGTTTTTTGTTGTGTTTGTGGTATTTTAAGGTGTTTACTTTTTGTAAAAGAGTTTTTTTTTTTTTTTTAAAAAAAAACTCTAATATTTTTGGAGGTTAGTGTTTGGTGGATTGTTTATGCTTTTATGTATTTCCGTGTTTAATGTGTTGTTATTTTCTGACAGTTGTCAAGAGCAGATTTCTTTGGTTGGTTTTGGGGTAAGGAATAGCTGGTAGCTTTTGTTGGGAGTTTGGAATAAGTTGAGGTATGAGGTCCTATCTTATCTTTCTTCTTAGTTTTTGTATAAGAGTTGAGTCACTCTTAAGTGATTCATATTTATTTATTGTTTCTTGTTGAACCAATAAAATAAATTTGTGTATCACTTCAAAAACAAACATGAGCAGTTGCAAGTGTATGTGCTCGTTTGAGATATTAAAGAACAATGATAGGTTGATATCCACATCCACATTCATTTGACAATCAAATATATTATTATTTTATTTTAAAATTTTACATTTTAAAATTTTTCATGAAACTAATATAGTTTTTTTTTTTAATTTATCAAATGGAGAGATTTTGAAAAGATGTGTTTGAGAGACACTAAGAATAAAAAGTCGTACTCTTAAAACACCATTTTTACATTAGAATAAAAAATATATTTTAATTACACAATTTTTTTTAATAAAATCGTATGTGTACTATACAACTTTTTTTAATTGTTTTTTAGAAGTAGTGCATTAAAATGATGGTTTCTTTCTTTTTATTTATTGTTACTTGTTGAATATTTTATCCCCTACCAAGCACATATGTTCAAATATTTATAGTGAACGGGTGTGTCCATGTTATGTGTATCGAGCTATATTAATTTGCAAAAAAGTTACTTGCAAAAACAAACCACACTCACTTAGCAATTTGAGGTATTTTTTTGCGAATAAAGGAAAATGAAAAGTTATAATAGTAAGAATAATAATATATAGATAACTTATATTTTTAATATAATCACATTACAACTTTTAATATTATTATTTGAATATCTTTGATATTATTTAATTTTAAATTTATTTTTTATTATATAAATTTATTTCAATATTCATCATATAAAAAATATATACTAACTCTAAAGTTTGTGGTACTGTCATTTTTCATATTATAATAATAAAACTGGCTGAAGCTGAGTAACTCATGAGTATTTCATTGTATGACTAAAAAAAATATATTAAAAATCTCCTGTAAGTCATCCCATGTCAGATTCCATGTATATATAGCATAGCATACCATGTGAAATGAAATATATGTATTGGGCCCATTATTTTTTTAAAAATAAAATAAAATAAAATAAAAAAATACATTCTGCACATGAGTTCATTATAAAAATTAATAAGATAAAAATAGACTTTTATTTTAATACAAAAATCACATTTTAAAAGCACCACTTCTTATTTTTTGGTCATATTTCTTAAATACGATTGATCTATTTTTATAATTTTTTTAAAGTTTATCCATTTTTGTAAATTCAGAAAAAAAAGTACACCAATTTCACGAAAAATGCTACATTTTGATAGAAAGAAATATAATATGATTACAGAAAATATGAGAATAGTATATAATAAGATTTAGAAAATAAGAGAATCATAAAATGTTGAGTAATCTATGTAAAAATATTTATGTAAATGTGATCAGTGTTTTATCCGCAACTACCTCCTCAGTTTTCACGGTTTTTCTCTATAAAAGACCCCACAGAGAGGTCCATTGCACGGTCACCTGAAAATGATCGATCATCTTTACTCAAGGTCACTCCATTCACTTTGATTCATAGAAACAACATGTACTATGCTATGTGTTAACGATCTTCTGCTCAACTTTCTATTTCAGATACACAATAACTATTTGGGACCGAGAGAATCACTTCTACTGGTTAAACAATAAATCTTTATTGGTTGTGATTTTTTTTTCATTTAAATTCTTCTCTTGCTGTTCGGTGTTTGGATATCGGTTTTTAGTTGGAAGTATAACTGTGAAAAGTTATTCAAATTCTTTTTTTAGTGTTTTTCAAATTCTTTTCTTAGTGTTTGGGATTTTTAGTTGAAAATATATTTATAAAATATTATTCAACGTTTCAATAAATGTTCGATATACGAATACAATAAATATTATAATATAATAATAACATACATTTGTTTTTTTTTATTATATAGTTTTGATGAAACTTTGAATCCAGATTGAGATTCACATTCATACTATAATCAAAATTGTATTATCTATTTTTTTTTAAAATTCAACTTATGTTAATATATTTTTATTTTAATATATTATTCATTACGAGGTTTATAAGTATTAGGTACCTAGGATCGCTCGGTCTGTAACGTTACGATAAAATGTTTATAAATATATCTTGAGCTAAATTTTTAAGTAATGTAAGATATCTGTTAGAGTGAAATGCAAGCAAAAGCATAAATCAATGAAAGCGAAGACGTAATTCTGAGATTAGCTTCACAACCACAATTAGAGATTCAGATTCAACGTAAATATGATCCAATCAAAGCCTCGGTTTTGCACAGAACTTAGTTAGTTTGACAGAGACAGTAACACTCATCTCAGATCACCAATCATAAATCTGGTTGGTGTTTCAGACAGACATTTTACATATTAACCTTGTAAAGTCATTATCTATTATCAACATTTGTATGAGTGCCTTCTATTGACTCTATCTCATCATATATACATCATAAATTTTTGTATAAAAAATTAATGATTGATATTTATATTTTTTTTGGAACAAAATATATTTGATTTGCTATGTCTAAACGTATTTTATATTAATTATTTTTTTTTAAAAATAAAATAAAATAAAATGAGACAACATTTTGATACATAACTAATGTAATTAAGTTTTAGAACATATAACTATATACAAATATATTGGTATGAAATGTACTGCATATATTATTGACTATTTTTATAGTCACTTCCCTTTATTTTCTAAAGTCTGTCTCCTCTTAAAAATCTACTGCATAAATTATCAATAGTTTGACCCTCAAAAATTTATCGGCAGCTTTTTTTGTTTTTTAAAATTCATAACTATTCATCTCATTATATATATATATATATATATATATATATATATATATATATATATATATATATATATATATTTATTTATATTTGTCAAAACCTCATATAACAATTTATCGGGCACTAATCAACAATTTAACCCATTTCACTATACTAGCTGATACCTAATTGTTCAACTTTAATACATAATTATCAGTATAAAAATTAATTAATATATTAATTAAATTAGGTATATTTTATAAATTAAAAAATTATTAATATCTAAAATAATTTTTATTATTAATATAAATTTATAAACTACTTTGATATTTAATTAACTACTAAAATTTTGATAACTAACTATATATCAATTTAAAAATTAGTTTATAAATTTTTATTAATAATAAAAGTTACTTTAAATACTAATAATTTTTTTAATCTACATAATAATATATAATTTAGTTAATATAAAAACTAGTTATTCTTTATCTCTTAAATTAATTTTAATTTAATAATTATAGTGTAATGTATATTTAGATATATAGGGAGATAGTTCCACATAAATTTGATTAAAAATTTATAATTAATAGACTAGGGTAAGCGATGGATTAGCTACACGATAACAGAAAGAAAAAGAGTTATATGAGTAGCATTTATTACTCACAAGATACGTGCTAACATTCACGCACTTAGATGCTATATATGAACACGAATGTTTTAAATTAAATGTAATTTGTTTCTCAGTTTTCAATTAATGGAAATGTTTAATATTAACGAAAGAGTTATATAAGGAGAAAGTCATGCATTCACTCATCAATATTTAATTGTGAACGCATGATGATGATGAAGGTTGTAAAATATTAACATGATAACTTCTTTTACTTTTATGTACAAAACACATAACAGAGAAAAAGACCCCAGAGATGTCAGACAAGAGAGAAGGCACCTGAAAATGATGGATCATATTGACCTAGTTAAGGTGACAGACACTTAGTTTGATTCGAAAAATACATGGTGATGGTGTGAAGAAGATATATAATGTCTTGGTGCTGAAAAAGCTTTAACACAAGGTATGTTTGCATGTGAGACTTTATGGTCTTGCTCTTTAAAAAGGCCCCAGCCAGAGGAGGAAAAACCATTTCAGGGGAAAATTTAAACACTGTACCTTCACTTGACAATGATACATCGTATATATATACTCTGCTAAAAAAATGGAGTCACCTTGGTTTTGAAATATGTACTATTTCTATTTTGTCTCTTGTGAATCTTTCTAGTTTTGTGAAAGTATTTACCATTCAATTGGGTTTCTAAATATTGTAGGAAAAATATCGTAAGACTTTATTATAAGATGAAACACAGGAATAAGGATGAAAGAGAAGACATGCATGATCCTAGGGATAAAGCTAAAGTGCAAGTTGGGTCAGATAAAACGTAGTTATAGTGAAAGTAGACTTTGAGAAAACCTGCGGCTTTATGAGATGAAATTTTATAGAATATATATTGGTTAGACTAGGATTTCATAATAAATGGATTAGGTAGATGAAGGGGTGCTTACAATCCTCTACAATATTGATTTTGGTCAATTAGAGTCCAATGTTAGAGTTCAAACTTACAAAAGACCTCAGGCAATGGGATTCACTTGCACCCCTTTTGTTTTTAATACTTATAGAGGAACTAACAGGGATTGTGAGACAAGCAACATGAAGAGATATTCAAAATTTCTAAATTGCAGCAATATGGAAGTACCATTTACATATTTGAGAATGGTGGTAAGTGGGAACCAGAGAAAACAATATTTGTGGCAAAGAATACTACTAAACAAAATCAAGAAGAAATTAGGCAGGTGGAAAAGGGAGATTTATATCTTTTGCAGGTAAAGTGTGCTTGATAAAAGTTATCATACCACTACCCCTTTATTACATATCCTTCTAACAAATATAAACATGAGTAAGAAATGAAATTAGGAAAATTTAAAGGAAATTTTTGTGAAGTTAGGATGCATAGGGAAGAAAAATATCTTAGTTAAAATGGGAGGACATATGTAAATCTAAGGAAGATGGGGTTTAGGGGTTAAGGATCTCAAGTTTTTTTTAACATTGTTCTATTGGCTAAATGAAAGTGGAAGCAAGGGATATGCAACAGTGATAACTTTTTACGACAAGTGTATCGTTTTGTCACAAGTAATAATGTGTCCTTAAGGACGAATATCAAACTCATAAGGAACAGTTAAATAATTAAGTAAAATATTCGCTAAATATAAAACATAATAATAATAATGTGTTGAAAGTTGTTGTGATGACAATGATTAATCAGAAAACAAGGCAAAAAATTTGTTACTTAGAGTTAGAAAAATAGGGATTTGGTTTCATCTTTCTCACTATTTTGTATTTTGATTAGTATGGTAACATTATGTCCTTTGATTGATATTGATGCCCGTATAAAATTCATTTATATTGATTTCTCACATATAAAAATTATTAAGATGCTTCTTAAATATCGATTCTTCGCATATTTATAAAAATAACTTAGTATTCATATCAGACGTTGACAACAATTAACATTTAAAGTCTATTCCTAACACTCAAATATGTTAAGTATTATTGATTAAGTCAGAACCCTAAAAATACTTTGCAGTCAAAACTCTTTGATTTACGAATGCGACTATACAAATAACCACATTCGTAAATCAAAATAATTTCAAAAATGCCACCGCGTTTTTTACGAAAACGGGTTGCACAAAAGCCGCACTAAATAAAGAGTATCATTTTCTTCTTTTTGCACTAGTGAAAGTATAAATTCATAAATTAAGGGTTATTTTATACTTATTTTAGCAATTAATACTCATAAGTTCCTATATTTTAATATGAAATATTACTGAAAATTGGCACTTATCAAATAATAATCAATATTGGGGAGTGAGCAATACATTCCAATGTTGACCCAACTCAAGATGAAGGAATTCACAATTATAAACAAAGAAGACTACAATGAAAGAAACTTAAGATGTGAAACACTTCACTAAGTACCGTGCATATATATAGAGGTCTCGAGTTAGAGAAATAATTCATATGATAAACTAAAAAACCAGATAATAAATTATCTAATAATAATTATTTTGTGCATAAGGATCGAAATACCCTACTTTCTCATATATATTTTGTGCATAATATATTTTTTATCAAAATATATATTTTGATAAAAAAAGGTTGGTTAACATGAATCTAGCATCCATCAATCTTAAATTTTAAGACTTTGTAAGTTACTTTATTAATCAATTTGTGTTTTTAATTTATTGAAATATTATTTCTAGCTCTAACCAACCTAGAAATTTTTAAGATAAATAATCATTTTAGTATGAAAAACATATTTAATTTTTAGTACAATAAAAAAATAGTTTCAATAAAAAAAACTTTAATTTTTTTATTTTTGGTTGGTTGAACTTTTTTAATGGTCAAGATAACTGAAAATTTAAGACAAAATAAAAACTAAGTTAATATATGATTAACCTTAAAAAATTATTAAGAATCTTAAATTTATAAAATAAAAAATAATCTCTTTTTAATGTTAATATATTTTTTTTAATAAATATACGTGAAAACTACTAAAGATAAAAAAAAAAAATCAATTTCAATGAGTTCAGATGAAACTAACGAAAATTATAATTTTTGTAATAAGATTATTTTTTATTGTAATAAAATAAAATATATTAATATTTATTATATTAAATCGACTATTTCTTCAATATTTTAACACATTAAAATATATTTTAATTTTTTTAAAAAAAATGTGAAAGTCAGTACAGGAAATTTATTATATAACAATCAAAATTAATGAAAAAAATAATTAGTCACTATATTAATTAAATTAGATATTATTTTAGAGACTAAAAGTTATTTGTATTTAAAGTAGTTTCTATTATTAATAAAAAATTATAAAGTAGGTTTTAAGTTGATATCTAACCATTAACTATCCAGATTCTAAATTAGTATCTGAAAAATTTATAATCTAAAATATTAATAGATAAAAAACTTAGTAACTAATAGTTAGATATCAATTTAAAATTTAATTTATAAATTTTTATTAATAATAGAAACTATTTTATATATAATAACATTTTAGTCTCTAATTTAGTTTAATAATAATTAATTATTTTATTTTTTAAAATTAGTTTTAATTTGATGATTTTGTTGTGTGTAAATATAAAAAAAAAAAAAAAAAACTGTTAAAACAACTTACTATATATCTTGTTTTATCTCTATATGAGCTCCACTTTTTTTTAGTGTATATATAGTTAAGAATGATATTAAAATTAATATATTAGAAGACTTGGTTACAAACTATCTGTCAATACTCAATAGTGACATATTAGTATGTAGTTTTCAAAATTAGTGCATTATTATTTACAAAGGCTGTATTCATAAGCTTATATCGAATTCGATGAATATGTCAAAATGTCTACTCAATTGATTGCATTCACGATGTAACATAGGATTAGACTAAGATCCCTTGGATTATAATTGATTTAACCTAATTCAGTAGAACCTAAATTTAATATTTAAATTATATATATATATATATATATATATATATATAAAAGTTATTTGAGTTGCAAGTTAATTTTTTTTTAAAGATACTCTAATTTTAAATAAATAACATAAGTATACTTAATCTTTAGGAAAAAAAATCATGTGTGGAATTTTAATAATTACTTTTATAACGGACTATAACTTTATATAGTTTACTACTAACTTTTAATATAAAAAAATATTATACCAAAATAAAATTTAAAATATATCTCTAAATTTATAAATATTAAAATATCCTTTTCTAGTGAGATTGGATACCTACAAAATTGTAATCCTCCTTCTGAATTTAACTATTGTTGTTTAGTTTACAAAATTTTATTTATCTAATATTACCTGCTCACCCTAAGTGCTCCTTTCAAATTTCTTTTGAATTTCTTCAAATTCGATGGGATAATTTTTTTTTATTAAAAAATATTAGAAATATAGACAACGAAAAGGGACAGATATGAAAAGGGGCAAAAGGTGAAAAACGTGATAAAGTAATAAAAGTAAAACACATTAAAGAAGATAGAATTTTTTTTTGAATATATATATATATATAGCTCTTGGCTTGAGCATGGTTTACCATGAATAGTTCACGAGTGGATAAGGAACAAGTTGCAAATATTTGGCTTTACACTTCAAAATGCATGACCCAACTTAATTTTCATTGACTTTTTCTGTCTTCAATGGTGGAAAGCGTGGTTTAGTTAGAGGTATACATCAATCTGCATCTTTGCGCTCTTTCTCTCAACTTGTGTTTGGTTTTGGCATTTATATACGTGCTAAGTGTTTTTAAGCCTTCAACAATAGGATAAATTCCTCAATCTCCAAACCAAAATAAGAAACAATAATTTTGCTACCAATTACCTCTGCAAACAACATTAGCCAATAAAACCTTCTACCATTCAAAGCTATCACAAAAGTTAGCATCCATCAATGACATCAAAAACGAGTCCGATCAACCTATAAATAAATAAAAAATTGAGTACATACAAATCAGAGGTTCTAGACACCTATCCCAGAAAGAAAAACTCACTTGAAACACTTTTGAGGAAATCCAAACTCAAATATTTAACTATACCAACCAAGTAGAAATTTCATAATGATCAGTTACTTTACCTTTAAAAATGCATTTATTCGTATGTCTCCAAATCTCATTACATTAATAGAGACATGAATGCATCTAGTAATTTAAACTGCATGAAATGTGAAGCACGAGAAGTAAGAAGATCTACCGAAGACTTTAATAATATGATACAAATTTATTTGTAATTTACTTCTAATGGATTGGTACAAATTTGCTTTGAAATTATTGAGTTGAGACAGTCACGCCATAACAATAATGGTAGATGAATGGTATTGGGTTTGAATACAAGTGAGAAGAATCTTCCTTCATGTCTTTCTATTCTTCTTCAAATCTCATCTCTTATACACTCTGAAATGATGATAGTGTAGTTGAAATGGACTTGCATGGTTGATATTGGTCAAAAATAAAAAAAAAAAGAGTGTATATGCATTACGTTAGTCACAAAGGATACCAAAGGTTGAAGATATGTTATTAATGATACAAGCACAGTTGATGCAGATCCATCGCTATTACCAAAGAACAACGTATTTGTCTGCATCCATTATTTAAATTTGTTACAGAACAACGTACTTTCTCTGCATTTTTTTCATATCAGAGTTATCTGTATAATGTGCAAATCTCACTGTATACAAACCTCCATAGATGGTTCAAAAGTGATAACTTCAAATCCTTCTCCTCCCCAAATTTGCGATCACAATAGAAGGGGTTTGGAACTGCACATACATAAATCCACACTCTTGATGTAGGTTATGTACATGTTTAGATAACTTTTTCAAAAGCTTTTATATAAAAGAAAATAAAAACATCAAAATAATTATTGGATATCACTACAAGAAAATCATGAAATAGAAACCAATTTTTAGAGACCAAAATAATTAATTGCAATAGTAACTAAATTAGAGACCATTTTAGAAACTAAACAAAATTTTGGTTTCTAAATTAGTTTCTATTATTGTTAAATGGTTTCTAAATTGGTATCTAATTTAGTTTGACCAATGTTTTTGCTACCAAATTTAGAAACTAAATAATTGGTAGTTAAAATCTTGGTTGCTAATTAGTTACCAATTTAGAAACTATTTAACAATAATATAAACTAATTTAGAAACCAATTTTTTTTAGTTTGTAAATGGTTTCTAATTTAGTTACTATTGCAACTAATTATTTTGGTATCTAAAAATTGGTTTCTATTTCATGATTTTCTTTTAGTGTATCACACGTCGACTAGATTAAAGAGAAAAAATTTGTTGAATTTATTAAACCATTTGTTATTTATCTGACCATCCATAAATATATAGTCTTACATACAAGTTAACAAATCTCGGTGTAAGAATGTATGTTAAAGATTTTACTTTGACTAAAAATCGGAATTTTTACTAATATATATGCAAACCTCATCTTATGAACCGATTTTGTAATGTTAAATTAAACTTAAAGTTATTTTTTAATATTAATTTTTCTTTCAAAGTTAAATTTGACATAAGTTAAGATAGTTATTTTGGAAAAGTTAATACAATAATTTTTTCCAAATTTTAATTTGTAGAAAAGTCTTTCTTTTTCTTCTTTCACGTGTGTACTTGAAATCCTAGTTGTTTGAATTCGTGGTGAGGGTTCTCAAACAACTACATAAGTGTCCACTGAAAAATGTGAACTGATACGGCACCTTTCCCTTTAATATGCCAACTACTACAAAGAAACATGAATTTTAAAAATTAAAGAGTTTCACTGATTATTTTTAAAGTGCATGAATTTTTATATTTTTTTCAGTTTTTATTTCCACATAAACTTTCTTAGAAAATATTACATTGATATTTCTTCTACACACTAATAATGATTTGAAAAGTATTGTATTGTATATCCTTATGAGAAAGATTATTGTAAGAATTGAAACATAAGATATTGTATTATTCATGATGAATATTGAAAAAATATAAGATATCATAACTTCTTAAAAGTGATATTTTAAATTTTCAATTATAACTATTTTATTGTAACTGTTTTATCAGTATAACTACTCTATCCGCTGTAACTACTCTATCAATTATAACTATCTTATCAGTTGTAACTACTTTATCGGTTATAACTACTTTATTCTATTAGTATAATCAGTATAATTATCAGTTGTAATTTCTCTGTAAAACTAATAGTGATTAGTATAAGATGAACATGGCTACTTGAGTCTAGAAGACAGTTATGCATATGCTGTAAGCACTTTTTGGTAAGTTCATTATTAGATTCTGGCTTGAATGGTACAGCCGAATTATTGGATGAAAGTTTGTAGATATTCTCAACTAATTCTCATATTGGTTTCACGTTTCTTTCAGTGATTAAAATTGATGATGAATATATACCATAATGACAAGAACAAGTTTCTTAATTGTTAGTCCTTCCATCTAAATAAATCTATGGGGGATATTCACATTAAACAAAAACCAAAGTTAAGGCCATATATGAGTATAAACTCTTCAAATAAATCAATTATAACACAAGAATGAAGAATAAAAAAACCCCAAACTTTTGAAATAAATCAATTATAACACAAGAATGAAGAATGAAAAAACCCCAAACTTTTGAAATGTTAAAAGGAGTTGAAGTTGTATAGCTAATAACTACCTTATGTTATAACTACTTTATAACGTGACAGAAAAGAAAAATATATTTTGACAACTATAAAAATTAATTGTATATAATTTTTGATGTGATGGATTTAGATATAAATATATATAATAAAGAGTAAATTTATAATTAAATTATAAAAATATTAAAATAATAATATTAAATGTTGTAATATGTTGTATAAAAAAATAGGATTGTGAATATCATTATCGAACAGAAAACTCGTAAAACTGAAATACGTGATACTTCTCTTTAATCTATAAATACTTTTACCTATTCACTATTTGATATTCATTTATTTGATATTATTATTATTTTTATTGAATTGGTGAATAAAGATTTTTGAACATATTTGAGTGTATATGAGAAATGGAATAATAAGATGCATGAGTGGTGACAGCTGTGGGATGAAGAAGAAGCAAAGAAAGAGCTTTTTTGTTTTAATAAGAAAGGAACGTGACAAGTAATAAAGTAGCGGTGTCCGTGAATTGCATTCATTACTTTAGCAGAGGAAGATGGACCAAATAAAATAAAATAAAATACTGCAATTTTACTAAAAACATTATTAATTTCGATCATTTTTTAAACTTAATTAGAGTTTGGAAGAATGACTTGTAACATAGTATTGTGATTCCTAAAGCAATTGTGTTTTTTCAGTACAATTTTAATATTTTTTTTTAATTTATATTAATCTCATTTTTATAAGCACAACAATAACATTTTTTTTAAATCTTCACTAAAATTATGCTTTCAAACACGATATTACGTTATAATTAATGTTTTAACCAAAATAAACTTAATTATGACCGGTCAATTATTTTAAATTTTTGAAATCAATACATTTTAGACTTAGAGCTTCAACTTTTATATTTTCTTTCCTGTTCATTTATTTTATTCTTTCATTATCTCATATAAAGTTACCAAATATTTTTTTACCAGGTATTGTTTATTACATTTCAAATAAAGAAATTAAATTAGGATTAAGGTGATAATTATAGAAAAAATAAATAAATTAGTTATTGAAAATGAGCCCAATTTCTCTTGAAAATAAGAAATATTTTAAGATTTTGCAATATAAAATTAAATATCATATAATTTTTTTAATACCTTAACCAATACGATCAAATCTATTTTATTTTGAATTTATATTTGCAACCTCTTTTTCTTTTCACAATCCCCCATAATTACACAACTAATATATTTAATTAGCCTCTTGTAATTTTTTATAAAACAAATCAAATTTCATGTAGTAACTCTAATCGTTTTTGCATAACCATTGAATTTGTATGTTCCTACATTATTAAATAAAAATATTATCATTATAACTAATTAAAAAATTTAAATAATAAAATAAATAATAATGAAAATATGAAAGTAACGATGAAATAAAGTTAAATTCATTTCAAAATTCAAAATCTAGCACTAGAAAATGAGTTATGATCCAAGTTAGGCAAATGCACCCAATCATTTTTAACCTGCACCCAACATACTTTTTTAATTTCCAAAAATGCCCTTAATTCTGGAAATAAAAATCTGGAATTGAAAATAATATATTCTGAAAAAATAAATCCGAAAGTAATTATTGAGTTTCAGAAATAAAAATCTGAAAACAAAAATTAAAATTCTATTTCAGACAAAAAAATCTGGAATTAAAAAATAATACATTTCGGAAAAACAAATCCAGAAAAGAAATAATTGTGTTTCGAAAATGAAAATCCGGAAACAAAAATAAAAAATCCATTCCAGATAAAAAAATTCATAATATAAAATTTCGTTCCAGAAAAAAATATCCGGAACACATATTTTGGAAATTTTTTTTTAAGGACAGTTTCGTCTTTTTCGCTGGGCAGTGATATGGTGCAGGAAGCAATTGCCTCAAGTTAATGGTTGTGTCATGGGCCGAAGAGTTGAGAAAACAGTTTGAAAGCCCATATTGGAATTTTAAACGAGCACAAAAATTCTAGGAAAACTTCTTCCTGCGCCTCTACAAATTTCTTCCTGCATCCCCTCACTTTCCGAAAAGACTGTTCTGACCCCTTTAAAAAATACTTCCAGATTGTTATTTCCGAAATATTTCCAGTTTGAAAGCCCAAATTATTCATCATCTAACCACAAAGCACAGTGAGTATAGGCTTGAAGAGATTGGAACCTTGAGCAAGGAAAAATAAAAGAGAGCTATTGCTTCCTGTAACATAAGAATTGGGATCTGCACCCACTCATTGTAAGGAAAAGACAAAATTACCGTCTAGGATTTTACATTCTGGAAGTTAAAAAAACCTAATTTAACCATTCTGTAACGACAAAATGTTCATAAAATAGATGCCAAAAACTACTAGAAAACACTTTGCAGTAGAAATTATGCAGAGTTGATGCATAGTGCAACTTTAAAAACCAGTGTTAGTGTATAAACATTAGACTTATCTTTTCAATTCTGTTTGTGATTTTCGGTGTGCTACTAGGTAGTATGTTTTGGTTCTTGTATAAAGATTATGATACTCATAAAATATTTTTTTTAATTTATTTATTTATTCTCATAAAAAAAAACTAGAAAACACTGTACACACAATTGCAAATAATCGACCGTAGGTCCAGAAAATACAGCTAAGATGGAAGAAAAACGACAACTCCCACCACCAAAACACTACACATATATGGGAAAAAAAAGCCAAAACTTATTTTGAATTTAAAACCCTACCCTAGATGATAATTTTGTCTTTTCCAATAATTGGGTGCAGGTCCCAATTCGTATGGTACAGAAAGCGATAGCCATTAACGAGATAGTAACTTCATATGGGCCTTTACGTGATAGAATACAACGATGAAGGGCTTCTATTTTAATGCGAGATGTATAATTGTTATGAATTTAGTAAGTCCAAAAGCTCCTAACCCTATTCAAGTATTCATGTTCATCATTCTAGGGCTCATTTTCTATCATAAAAAGGTCAGATTTTAATTATTAGTATTAGGGTTTGGGTTTTTCTAGCTCTTATTTCTTTCGGACCAACAATGGATTACACCAAATTTCTTGGACATTACGCCTCCGAGGTGTTCCTTGAGACACTATAAAGTTTAATTAAAAAAGTTAACTATAATATACAGCAAAGCAATTGAAAGAAAAAAAGTGTAGTATTAATGTACTATCATCATCAAAAAAGAAAAAAAGTGTAGCATCCATAAGCACGTTACACATAGGAATAGGAATATTCTCTATCTTGTCCTCATTCAGAGGACAGTTTTCTAAACGTTAAATTTAAATCTACAAATTACAAAAATAAAAAAATGGGGGAATATGAGACGTCGTCAATGATCGGCGACAGTTTCAAGCTCACCGCCGATTAGAGCGATGGGAAGACGACGTCGTTGACGAAGAATGTGACGAGAAACTACCCGAATCTACACTCCCGTTCCCGCACAAAATGTTGGACAAGTTTTTCCCTATATCTTCCGGCGAAATAACCCGAATGGACTTTAACCCGACCCGATTCTTCTCGTGGAATTCACTGTACTTTTGCGACAGCTTTGAAACTATCGATCCTTTTATTTCGTCTCGTAATTTCGGGTCGGATACCACCCACGACGACTGTTTTCTACACGTTTCGTGAAACGCAGCGTCGAACTTCACGAAGCAGGTCTTCACCTGTTCTGCGGTTACCTGTGATGCTGGATTTTCCGGTAACGACGCGAACACCTTGCTCCACCCGACGCGCTCGTAGTTGGACGCGTACTCACTGACCTTCAACTCGTGCTTCGCCAACCACTCCTCTCCCAGAAGGAAGCCCAGGTTCGATCTGCGCACCTTTTCGACGACGTATTGCATATTATTAGCCAGAAACAGGTATGAAAGAGCTACGTTCTTGTAGAATTCCGCTTTGCCGTCGAGCTTGCAGAGCACGACGAGAATGAGCCACGCGATTTTCTCGGATAACTCTGACGCCGGCGTGTTTTCCCCGCGCATCGGGCTGCGGTAGTAAGACTCCGGCATCGGCGATTGCGGCAAATCAGGAATTATATCAATCAACACGCCGCTGTAATCGGCGAGGAACGTGAGGTAGTTCATCACGTACCGCGTGAGAGGGTGGACCCCACCTCCAGGGATCGTTGTCTTGGAGGAGTCCTTCTGAATCGCACTTTCGAAGTCCACTAGCATCGCTCTAACGGCTTCGCCGAGTCTCACCAGGGACGTAATTGCCTGTGAGCGAATGACAGACGTCGATTCGGAAGAAAATATGGATTCGATTTGACTCAACCGGTCAGAGATTGCTTCGTACAAATCCAACGTCCTGAACATTTTCTCCGGCGTTTTCTTCCACTTCGCCACAAATTCAGGGAATGCAAACAGCGACACGGCGCCGTCTTTGGTGATTTCAGCGAAACACGACTCCGCGATCCTCTTTGCGGGATTCGAGGAGAAGACGTGGTCGCAGAGGATTCTCTCGCCGGGGAAGAGAGTTCCAACGGCAACTTTAACAGCGTTCAACCATTTCTTGATCTTCAACTCGAGAACCTCCCAGTCCAGTTTCTGAACCCGAGCGAGGGTGAGTTTTTCCACTCCGAGATGGTACAGCGCTTCGTCGACGATCGATTTTCGCATGATGATGTAAACCTTGACGCACTCTTTGCCGTAGCCCGAGGAAGTCATACAATCTGCGATGGCTTTCAAATCCTCCATGGCGAGCATGGAAACACGCTCGGTCTCAGAGATGCGGAAGTCATCCTCGGAGGCCGTGATTTCGTCGTCGTAATCGGAAACGTAATCGGAGACGCTGCTGCGGAAATCGATGGAGGAGCGCGCGGAGACGGTTTCGGAATCGAGGTAGTCTCTATTGGAGGAAAGAATCTGGTAGAACTCTCTCTGAAGCGTCTTCATGGCGAGTTGCATGAGGAACTGAGCGCGTACAAGAGTGGCGGAGGAGGAATCCTGTTTGACAAAGTAGTGCATGGCGGATTGCAGTCCCTTGACCGCGTGAAGGTAGTTTTTAGCTTCCTGGCGCGTGCCGCTGAAAAGCGGCGTTGCGAGTTTGGAATCGTCCCATTCGGTTATGAGAGACTCTGCGGTGTGTATGTTTTGTTCCATCATGGAGTCTGAAAATGTGTGGAGAGGGGAAGGAGGTGGTTGTGATGAGGAGGAGGTTGAAGGAGAAGATGATGATGGCTTGAAGAAAATGCTTCTCATTCCTTTTCTCGGCATTTTGTTTTGCGTGAGGAAAAGAAACTGATGAATTGATTACGATTAATGGGTTTAAGTTTGAGTTGAGTTTGTGAAGAGAACAATGAGAGAGAGAGAAGTGTTGGAGCAGTTTAGTTTGTGAGGTGTGAGAAGCGTGAGGGGTTTATATAGACGGCGTTTGATCTATCAGCATTGACTTTTTCTGTGATGGGTCCAAAGAGCGTAATAGCTTGCGTTGGTTGAACTTTATACGCGGTAACAAGAGATGCAATGCAAGTTACTTGTCCTGTTGTGTAACTCCTGATTCATCAATTAGCCACCGGAGGATTAGCTCACTTCATTCAAATGGTCCTCTTTTCTTGCTGCGCACAAAATTATCACTCTCCTCCAAGACAAAAATTATTTCCGTTTTCGAAAACACGTAACAAAATTTCCTTTTTCCACTGAAATGTTTTTAATAGTCACTGTTATGGAATTTTAAAAAACGAGTAAAAGTATTTTGCAAAAAAACAAAACTTTTATTGCATGCGAAACTTCATTACTCTCAACATATCCAGCTATCAACTCTTTGGACTAGTTTCTATAAAACGATGTCACATTACTGACTGAATCAAAGTTCACCCACAGAATACTAACTTAATAATATTAATAATAAATATAAATAATATAATAAGCATTGAAAATAAAAATAAATAAATCAAGATTAATAGAGAATATTTGTTAAAATTATATTTCCTTATAAATATATGATTGTATTCGATTATATCTATAAGATCAACGATGAATTATTATAATATATTATTGTTAATATGTATTAAAAAATTAACTTTAGCTTATAAGTAATTTATTTATTGGAATCTGATTACATAGAAAATGTTTAAGGAAATGAACTATTATTTTGAAGTAATTATTTTTCTTAATCTGCACTAAATATATATATATATATATATATATATATATATATTAACGAAGTTCCTTTAGAAATTGAATAATAGTGTTTTAAGAGTTTTTTTTTAAAAAGGTAGTAATATGTTTTGAAACTTTTTTCAATATTTTAGCTTTTTTATCACTGTAGAAAACATAAATTACTTCTTATAAATTTAAAATATCATTTTTTAAATAATTATTTACTTATATAATTTTTTGTATAATTTCACATTAAAAAATAATTATAAGTACTATTTATATAAAATAAACATTTAAAATACGAGTTTTGGAAAGAATATCATGGATGCACGCATCTTCTACTGGAGGAAATGTACTTTTATATTTTAAATATATTTTTGTCTATATCTTATTTTGCTTTGTTTTCTCTCTTTTTTGTTATCCATTTTTTCTCACGTAATAATTTTAAATTGTCTATGTAATAAAGTACTTATTAGAAAGAACAACTAATGAAAAAAGTCATTGAAAATCAAAATCATAATTTTTTTCGTCCAGCCATGTTTTTATATTTAACAAATAAAAAAATTAACAATATACTTTTTAATCGTTTCACAACTGTGATATTTTAGGTTTTTCTAATTTTAAAAGTATTAGTATTTAAAAAATTTAAGTCTCATTAATTAATGTTTCCACATTTTCTCATTATTAAATAACTATATTTAATCTTACATATCTTACCTTAAATAAGGTTATTTACGCTAAATATATAAGTTCATCCATTCCAAAATATATATTAGTTTTTAAATAATAACCTTTTTAACTTGTACAGACCATTTTTTTTTAATAAAACTTCTATTTAAATATAAGAGTAATCAATACAGAGAAAAAAAAATTAATTAATTTATATTAATAGAATTTTTTTAGTCGGTGTTTAAGCTTAAAAAAACTATCATTTTAAAATAAAGAATATAATGTTAAATACTTACTAAGTGCTCCTTAATGAAGCGTAACAATTTTAAACATCAACGGTTAGAACGGAGTAGGTGACATTTATTAAAAGTTAATTTTACTAAATTTAATTAAATATTCTAAGATGATAGTATTCATAAGGAGAAAATTAAGATAGAAATTTAAATATTTCACAAAACTCAAAAATGCAAATCAATATAGTTTTTTAATACTAAAATATCGATTAAATTAAAAATAAGATTATGTTAGACTTAAATAGGGTTTTAATCTCTAAAAAGTATTAAAAAAAAATTATCTACAATAAAAATAATAATTTGTTTCTTAAAAGACTGTTTAAAGTTACTTTATTTCACGGTTTAAAACATTTTCTGAAAATAAAATAAATTTTTATTAAAGACGAGTAAAAAGTTAAATAAATTTGTCAGAGGATTATGTTTAACTATTGGTTTTATATTTTCGCATCGCTCTTGAAGCATTTAAGATTTTATTTTTATAATTATTTTACTATAAGCTACTAAATTATCGTTGATATATTTAAATAATTATAAATAATAAAATATTAATATAAAGTAACTTATAATTAAATAAAAATGTAATACTTATTATTCTCTCTTTATACACAACTTTATAATAATTAATAATTATGAATACTAGTTCTTTTGTTTCACAGTACATTTCAACTACTTTTGACTTTTTCCATTAGCTGAACAAAATAGTTTAATTGGCAGTGTTTGGAAATAAACTTTTGCAGTAGCTTCTGGCGTTTTATCACGCTACTTAAAATAAGGGAAGTAATTTTCTATTGATTTTATATGTTAAAGCTCACATTCATTTCATTATTAAGATTTCATTTATGTAAAATTTCTTACTTATCATCATCTTAAGTTTCGAATTAACTTCATAACTAAAATTTTCAATACAAGAATGTTATTTAAAATAATTAAAAATATTAACCAACTAACCTTTTCTTAACAAAATTTACGTTGATTTTTTATTGTGAATGGAAATAGGTAACGGCCAATCCTTTTTAAATTTAAGACAATTTATATTTATTTTGTTTCATGTTTAAAGGAAAATCATATTTGAACGTGCTTGGGTGCTAACATATTTTCTTAAAAAAATTTAAGTTGATTTTCTTATAATGGTGGTAATTCTTTTGTATTTAAGTTTTGAAATATAAAACAAGTGTGTATTTGTTTTTTATATATGTAGAAAATTTTAAGAGACAAGTTAGATTTTTTGTAATATTAAACTCATAATTCATAAAAAAAATATTCATTAATTTATCAATGATTTAAGACATCATGTGTTGAGAAATTAAATTTTTGTTATATGAAATAGTCTCTTTTAAAACATACGGTATATATTGAATATTAAATATTGAATCTGTCAAGTTGATAGATAACATAGAATTCAAGAAGTCCTGTATATATTATATATTAAATATATATATAAGAGTGACTTATCAAGTCTCTATTATATAATTTAAGAAGTCTAGTACATATTAAATACATATAAGAGTGATTTATCATGTGTATTATATAATTTAAGAATGTGTGTATTTAAATAATAACAACGATTATATATTTATATAAATATAAAGTGTCTTGTTACTTTGATATTGATGTTATTATATTAGTTTAACTTAATGTATATATAATATAAATGTTATAATCATATTTTTTATGAAAATATATGACTTTATAAATAGAAACCAGAAAATCAAACAAAATTAAAATTATTGTTCTATTAATATTTCAATTTTATATATTCTTAAATATATAATTCAGCTACAGTTAATATATATATATATGAATAAGAAATTATATGATTTTTTTTTATCTTTTCAACTATTATGGTTAGTAAGTAGTTTTTGGAATTAAATTTTAGTTTTTAGAAATTTTTTTGTCACTTAAATATTAATAAAATGTTATTAAAAACATTTTTTAATATATTTTAAAAAATAAATGAAAAAATATTAATCGTTCTCACCAATTTTTTTAACGTTTGACTATGACTTGGTCCTTATCAATGAAAAGAGCTGGTACGAACATTAATGCCCAACTGAACAACCTAAAAGGTACTATGTATGTTCGAAAAAATAGTCGCAATTTAATTTTATGTAAATTAAGAAGAATATTAAATATATATTATTTGAAGATAAATCAAGAATAAACTCATCAATGTTCTGTTAAAAGATAACAAAATTAAAAATATCAGTTAATTTAAAATTTTATCTTTTCGGAGCGCTTTAAAAAAATCCACGTCAGTTTAAATGAAAGAGAGCAATATTATTTTAAACTAGACAAGTTTACTCCTAAATCGACTGTGCTAATGCAACTGCCAAAAATGAAATCCAAATTCGAACCACAAAAGTCTTCAAATTATATTAGTTTGTTCTAATAGATAAAATAATTATCACATCAATATCAAGTTTAGGATTTGATACTAAGAATGCATTTTTTAAGAAAAAATTATAAGAATTTGACTGAATTCGTGTTAGAAAAATTATCCACGTGATTCTTGTTTCTTATATACTTAAACTTTACAGTATCTTAATTTATCAAATTAAACCAAAGTTAAATAATTTTTTCATTTTATATTTTTATCTGAAATTAATTTTCATCATTTTTAGAGTCTATTTTGAGTGAGTGGATGGGGTAGAGGTCAGAGAGAACGGTTGCAATAAATAAATACACAGCGGTCAGAAATAAAGCTGTTTTATGAACCCGTCTTCTCTACTCAACAATAATTAATACATGCTACTATTTATACTATTTCTCTGCTGTGATTAAATTACTCGTTCCTTTTTAATCTATTCTCTTATATACAGTAAAAACACTTATAAAATTTGTTTGATACTCTATACAGTAAAAACAATTATAAAATATTATAATATAATAAAATAATAATTTATTTAAGTGTGAAAGGAATAAAACAGAGTGAAAATATTTGTAACTATCTATTTAATGCTATATAAGTAATAACGCGTGCAGGTGCATCATGGCTGACTCAACAACTCAAACTTTTTCTTCTTTTTTCTGGACGGCAACTAAACACATTCTCACTTTCCAACTTTTTTTCACTTCCAACAGAGAAATTTAATTCTCAGCCTTTTTCTTTGTCGTCTCTGTCTTTTCACTTTTGACCTTCTTTGCCAAACAGAGTAAAAGAAGACCACTATTAGTTCTCTAAACCCTGAACAAGACCCTAAATTCATAACACTTTTAGAAAGGAGAATATATATTTTTACACCACTAAAAAAAATATTTATTTGAGCCTATTACAAGATAAAATATATTTGTTTAATATAAAATCATAATATATATTATTATATTATTAAAGTTGGGTGTTGAGTGGGAATCTTTTTTCAAGGGGTGTGAAAAGAATAAGGGTTAAATTTTTTGTTTTTTTGGGAATTGTTTTCTCTAGGTTCCGTCCGTTTGAATTTACCTCACCTGTCTCACTTTATGTTTCAGTTTCACATTGTCTATTAATAAGAAAGCGACACGTGGATTTTTTATTTTTTATTTTTTTAGACTTTTATTACGAGAAAGTTGCGCAGTGACTAAAATGATTGGTTAAATAATCTTATTAATATTGTAAAAAAAAACGTCACAGTTCAAGAGAATAAGAATATATAAATAAACATTTTTTTAATCTAGGAATCCACTTTATATTAATAAAATGCTGTCTGGAATTTTAGAAATGAGAATAAGATGGAAAAATGCCACTGAAATTTTAACCACATTAATAAAAGAAGAATAAGCTCAAAAGAAAATGATTTAAGCAACCGAAAGCATTTTTAAACGTGGATATGCATATCTTTTAACAGGTCGAAAATATATTGGTGTATCTATAGGTCGGTAACGGTGAATAACTCGAGATAATTATTTAACTTTATAATTGAGCTGTTATTTTTTATTAATGAATATATGAGTAAAATGACTTAATAAATAAGTTTTAAATGTTGATAAGTTATTTATGAATAATGAACATAGCTAATTCAAATAACTCAAAAGACTATTACCTGATGAATCTATAAATATTTATTCGTGAGGAAAATATAATTCATCTTATTTTATACTCTAAATTTTTTTATTATTAAAAACCTATCATTCTTATATTTTTACAATTTAAACATGAGAGAGTTATTTTTATGTAAATCTCCCCTTCTACGTTGGAAACCAAGCTCAATTTTTTAAAAATATTACCGAATTATACTCCAAATTCAGTAGTAAAATATTTAAAAGTTTTGAGCCTCCCATTATTTTAAGCTTTTCGACCCATTATTTTTGCTCAAAATTGTAACGAGTGTCATGAATATTAGTTTCTGTGTGTATGACGAGTTTAAAGTTTAATAATTATTCTAAACAACTTGTATATTTGAGGAATTAAAAAGTAACTTTTGTACGTGTATCCATGTGCCATGATTTTTTTTTGTAATATTTTATGTTGATCAGTTACATATATGGATGAGGTGAATGATGAAATTCAAACTCAACTCCTTATCTATCAAAGTTTCAATTTCTTCAAAAATAAATCTTTGACTTGAATGTTTGTTATAATTGTTAATTTAAAATTATCAAAAACATGGAATTGACTCAATTATCCATTGTAAATAAGATACATTTTTTATAAGGGCTACGCTTGTGATAAGAATGATAGATTTTAAAAGTCAAGTTAGTTCAACAATCCTAATCTTATTTGTCAACTTTGGTTATATTCGTACACTTGAAGAATTAATCAACACTAAATAATAATATTTTAATTTTAAAAATATAATTGGATAGAAAATAAAATAGCAATTCATATGATAAAAGAAAGAAATAGAGGAAATAATTTATAATGAAGTTTCTAAAGACATATATCAAATTCATAAGGAATAGTTTATTGGGATTGGGGTTGGGGTTCATTCTCTCACTCATTTGTATTTTAAAAAGCATTTATATTGATTCCTTGTATATAAAACTATTAATATTAAGATAGTCTCCTAAATATCAATTTCTCACATATTTATAAAATTCTTTATCGTTACAAACATGTTGATAGTAGTTAACATTTTAAATATATTCATTGCATTTAAATATGTTAAGTATTATCTTTTAGATCGGATGTTTAAAAGTACTTTTCAGTCAAATTTAAGTATCAAAATCATGATAAAATATTATGTTTAAGTATCACCTCAATACATAAGAGTTTGAACAGATTACTTTCAACTCCAAAAGATAAAATTAGTCACTCGTAATGGTCATTACAAGCATGGAAAACAACAGAAGAAGATCATAGATCTTTCTCTTTGATTGTTGCCTCCTCTAGGGTTTCTATATCCTTTTATTCTCCCAATGATATATAGGGTTATGCCTCATATTTAACATAATTGGGTTTGGGCTAATTGACTTCTCGGCTAGGCGAGCTACAACTTCCTTGGGCAGCGAGTTGGACGAGAAAAAACCCAACTTCCCTGTACTGAACTCGCATGTGCAAGTTTGGGCGAGTTCCTCTTGAGTGATCTAGCTTGGGCAAGTTTGAACGAGTTTTGAGTGAGTTTTGAGTGTTCCAACTTTTCCTTTTCATCTTATTTATTCTCCTTCAACCCTTTTATCTTCATCTCCATTTTTTCCTAAAATCTTGAAACTAACACAAATTTTTTCCTAAAATCTTGAAACTAACACAAATTTGGAAATAAAACATTCGTATTCATATTGTACTCATAAAATATATAAAAATGTTTAAATTCATAAATTAGGGGTTAAATTATAGTTATTTGATCAATAAATATCCAGTGTATGTCTTTTAAAATGAAATATTACTTAAATAACACACTTATCATTTTTAACGGCTTATATTACAATTGCAATTTAGTTATGAAACACTCATTGATATTTTACCCTCTAATGCTAATCTTTTAAATGCAATTTAGTTATACTAATGTTTTTATTTCTTTACTAGTACAAAAGAAAAGTCTTTTATGTCGGATATTTAGGTTTGTTTATGTTTGTCAAAGAGTCTAGTGTAGGAGCGAGAGAGGTAGACTTACGTTGAATAATAAAATATTTATTTAAATTTATTTTATTTATGTAAATTTATTTTAAACCATGTACAATTTTTGAGTAAATTTATGTTGAACTTAGGTAAGGTCCAAAGTAAATTTCAACCATTTGTTTAAAATTAATTGGTGTTGGCTTAAAATCAAAACTTGAATAAGTAAAAATATCAATTGCAATGACTTTATTTTGCATACTTCAAACACAAATACAACAATATGCAAAATGACAAAGACATGGAAATATAAAATATCTAAGATGTAAATATTTGATATATCTCTATTGGGTATAAGAAAACACCAAATTTGTTTAAAAGAAATTCCTAACAAAACTATATATTATTAAAACCTAAAATATAAAAAAAAAAAATGCCTAAAATTATTAAAAAAAAAGTGTAGTAAATGGAATAATTTTGGAGATTTTTGTCCTCAAAGTGTAGGATTCACATGATTACACCAAAGAATAATCGTGCAACTTGCAAAATCTCTCCTTAAACAATTGTTGCACTGGAAATTGAACTAGTGACTTTGGTTATACACTACAAGAAAATCATGAAATAGAAACAAATTTTTAGAAACCAAAATAATTAGTTGCAATAGTAACTAAATTAGAGACCATTTTATAAACTAAAAAGAAAATTGGTTTCTAAATTAGTTTCTATTATTGTTAAATAGTTTTTAAATTGGTATCTAATTAGCAACAAAGGTTTTAACTACCAATTATTTAGTTTCTAAATTTGGTCTCTAAAACCTTGGTTGCTAATTAGATACCAATTTAGAAACTATTTAACAATAGAAACTAATTTAGAAACTATTTTTTTTTTATCTTCTAAAATGATCTCTAATATAGTTACTATTGCATGATTTTCTCGTAGTGTTAATACTAATTGTTAAGTCAAACATTTACTAATAAGACAAAAAAACTATAAGTGATAATTAATATGAAACGTTTTATAGTTAAAAGTATAACAATTTAAATCTTATAATTCAATTATGACTCGATCAATCTAATATTTACTATGAGAGAATTGATGTTACCAAGAAAACTATTTACATGTAATATATTAGTAACATTATATATCGGAGCCCATATAATTAACATATGCATTATTAGTTTACTCACACTAGATAATTGAGAAAAAAAAAACAATTACAATTTTCTTAAAAAGTTATTAATATTTAATCACATTGATGGTTTTCAATGCATCTTTAATGTTATTTTTAGTAGTAAAAATGTTTTATTTATTGATTCGTTGAAATGTGATGTGCTTATTTATAGAAGTGTTGACTTAACAATGAAGAAGATAAGTTGGAATCTCATGATAAAAGAAATGCGTGTAATCTAATCAATACGCGATTAGATCGTATACCACAAAAAAGATGTTAATGTGATCAGTTTCAACTTATCTATAAGAACACTTAACCTTGATAAGTTAACTAATTACAACACCACACTGCACGTGAAAATTAGCCAAACAATAGTACTGACAATTTATACACACATTTAATTACTTAAATACACACGTAAAGGTAAGTATTGATCAAACTTAGCTTACTATTTAATTTTTAAATTAAATATGAGAATGAAATATATTCTTCTTCTTCTTATTTTACATTAAATTAATTTTAAATTATTAAAATATTATAAATTTATTTAATATTATATTTTAAAAATTATAATTATAAGTTTTATTGTTGTTGAGAAAAGGAAAATATGTGATTTCTTAATATTAAATTTTTGATAGTATTATATTTTTTAATTTTAATATTTTCTAAAAAAATTAACAAATATTTAGATAACTATCAAAATAATAGTAACATATTATATTATTATTTGAATAAACGCACGTTTTTTCAACGAATTTATGAGCACACGCCAAATAGCTCGAGGTAAAACATATTTGCAGCTTTATTGGAAGCTATTTAGGAATAAATTAAGTAAAAGAAAGACACATACGTGGGCAATTTCATTAAAAAAATGTATATGAAAATTGACTGCAAAATTATATTCGTTCATATATAAAATGATTGCATCATCTCTTGTTTGTCTTTAGTGCTTTTTCACATGTCTTTCTTTGCTGAAAGTGTGGAAGAAAAAACAGAATGAAAGGGAAACACATCAAATTATTAATAAATATTGCGAAACCAACCTCGTTTACATAATAATATATTAGAGCTAATCATTGTATTCGAAGTGTTATACACTTTGAAATTTCATCACATTTATTTGAAAGGTATCTTATTGAATTAGAAAAGAAAATTGTATTTAAATTGATTTTCGCATCAATTCCTAGATTAATAGGATTTTTAAACAAATTTTTACTACGTTTTTTGACATTTAGACGGTTTTGGTTCAAAAGTTGGATCTTATTAATGTCTGACTAAAATGTGACTCTATATTGGTTTGTGCTGCGTTTATTGCTAGGACAAATGTTCCTTGGATGCTTCGTAATCGATGAAATACATGTCTTAATTACCGTGGAAAAATCAGATATAGGGTTACTCATATTTTCGTGAAGAAAATGCGTGTGCTGATAAGTTGGTTAATTTAGGATTTATTCATAGAGAATCATTTTATTGGTATAATAAACTTCCATCTATTTTGTTCTTAGAATTCTTTATTAATAGGTATAGTTGTGTTTTTTTTGTTAACATATGAGTTTTTGTCTAGTTCCCCATATTTTTGTATTTTTTTTTAATAATACTTTTTTCATATTATGACAAATGATTGTTGTTACTTGAGGTGTCAGTCTGAGATGTCAAGTAGCATAGTGATGGCTAACAAGAAAGTTTTTATATAAAAAAAAACAAATTTTTATTACTTACTTGAGGTTTATGTGATAAAATTTATTTTTTAAATAACTTTTTCATTTTTAAAGAATTGCATAATAATATCAAATTTAATCACTCGGATATGTATTGATCCTGCCGACGACTTGCGCGTGGAGGAATCGCTTCGTTGCACTCTTTGCCCCGTCTACGCGACTGTATTATCTGCAAAATCACCCTCAGAACCTTCTATAGGATCTCCAAACGCGACTTGCAAAACACACAGACGGCGCCTCTAGCGGCCGTTTGCACTCCGACGATCAAGTTAGATCACAGAACCACCAATGAGAAAAACTAATAGTGTGTGTAAACTCTTGCTCTTTTTTTTTCTATTCTCTTTTTTTTTTTAATCGCACCCTGATTCTCTTTTATGCCTCCCTCTGTATCTGGGCCTAACAGAATTCTGTTATGCCCCTCTGGCATGTGTCAGAACCCTGTTATGCTTTCTGAGACAACGTACCTCCAGAATCAGTGGA